>Ga0172367_10001945_pt1 | contig 29147 bp, 24 predicted proteins | sample Lak10m_FD_114542 | JGI IMG/M metagenome (GOLD analysis project Ga0172367, IMG submission 114542) | Freshwater microbial communities from Kabuno Bay, South-Kivu, Congo - kab_022012_10m | ecosystem: Environmental > Aquatic > Freshwater > Lake | place: Democratic Republic of the Congo: South-Kivu...
GCTTGTTTCAATGCTCTTTACAAAGATTGAGATGAGCTCATTACACTCCGTTTTTAACTGTTCTAAAAGTTGTTGATCGGCATGAAGTTTTGCTCCATCAATGATCCTCAGGTTAATAAACGTCTCACGCATCTCCTTGAGGCAAATTCCAAGTTTGTGTACAAAGTCTTTGGGAGATTCGGCACTTTGAGCCTCACCATAGTTTAACGCCGTAGAAGAACTGGACCGGACAATTTGCTCCGACAAATTTCTCCCTCCAACTGAAGGTTTTATCCCATCTGACAATCGAATAATATTCACTGCAAAAACAATAAGCCGATCTTCTAATTCACGTGGTGTCATATTATCAATCTTAAATCCATTATCGTTAATCTTCAATCGTTAATCGGCGTTACAACTTCAGGAAGTTTTCCAATATTCTAGCGCCAACTGTTCCGCTTTTTTCGGGATGAAACTGGGTTGCGTAAAAATTGTTTTTGTGCAACGCTGCGCTGAAAGGGTTGATGTAATTGCATACAGCCGCAGTATGCTCACCCACAGCTGCATAATACGAATGCACGAAATAGACGTACTGTTTGTCGATCGACGGATCAAAAATACCACTCTTCAGTTGGCTGATGCTATTCCAGCCCATGTGCGGAACCTTGGTTACGAATTCCATCCCGGGTTCAGGAATAAAGCGTTTCACTTTCTCCTCGAAAATGCCCAAACACGGTGTATCTCCTTCTTCAGAATGACTACACATCAATTGCAAACCAAGACAAATGCCCAAAACCGGCTGTTTCAGTTCTGGAATCAACTTGTTGAGTCCTTCCTTTTCCAGGTAAGCCATCGTGGTGCTTGCCTCGCCCACTCCCGGGAAAATGACTTTGTCGGCATTCCGGATTTTGTCGTGATCGCCGGTAATTTCAGCAGAAACGCCCAATCGCAGTAGTGCATTGTTCACCGACTCGATATTTCCGGCGTTGTATTTGATTATGACAATGTTCATGTATTTTTCTTGTTAACCAGAGAACAACGAAGCTGATCTCTTAGTAAATTTACTCCTATTAACGGCGCGTTCTTCTAACGGTTAGGAATCCGGTTTCTCAATCCGGCAATGGCAGTTCGATTCTGCTACGCGCTACTTCTACTTCAACAAATTAGCAATCACCGACTTCATTTCAGCAAATTCTTCTTCCTTGTACAATCGCGTCATATAAACGATTTTGCCCTTTTTGTCGATGATGACGTTGCGGGTAACACCTGCATTTTTCTCTGCAAACTGATAGAAAATACCACCTTTCGGATCGAGTAACAGTGGATAAGTCACCGGTATCTGCTTGGCAAATGCCTGAACTTTCTCAACCGGTTCATCAAGGTCGATTCCGTACAAGGCGAAGTTTTTATTGTCTTTGTATTTTTCCCAAATATCGGCTTCAATATGTGGCATTTCTTTGCGGCAAACTCCACACCAACTGGCGGTGAATTGAAGCATCACAACTTTGCCTTTTAAATCCGACATTTTCACAGTTTTGCCATCAGTAGTAGTTGTTGAAAAATCGGGAACCTGTTGCCCAATTTTCACGATGTATCCGTAATCGGCAGGAATTTCCTTTTTAATCGTTTGCGCAATTCCTGAAATACTTATTCCCATCAGTACCATTAAAATGATTTTTTTCATAATGTTCTGTTTTAGCTAAATACAACAGTGCGGTTGTTATATACCAATATTTTGTGGTCTATGTGTTTACTCACAGCTTTTGAAAGCACAATCTTTTCCAAATCGCGCCCTTTGGCTACCAAATCGTTCACTGTGTCCTTATGACTAATACGGGTTACATCCTGCTTAATAATCGGTCCGGCATCGAGTTCGGTGGTCACATAGTGACTGGTGGCGCCGATAATTTTCACGCCGCGCTGGTAGGCGGCATGATACGGTTTGGCTCCCACAAAAGCCGGCAAGAACGAATGGTGAATATTGATGATCCGGTTCGGATAATGCGTAATAAACTCGTCGCTGATAATTTGCATGTAGCGCGCCAACACAATAAAATCGATCTTGTATCGCTCCATCAAGGCAATTTCCTGAGCTTCGAGTTCAGCCTTGTTATCCTTTGTTACAGGAAACATATGATATTCAATGTCGAACCGTCGGGCTACGTCGGCCATATCCGGATGATTACTGATGATCAGCGGAATTTCGACGTTCCATTCACCTGCCGTATAGCGCGCCAAAAGGTCGAACAAACAATGCGACATCTTCGAAACAAAAATGGCCATCCTTGGCTTTTCCTCCGAAAAATGAAGCTCGAAAGTCATTTGGTGTTTCACCGCGATGAGTGTCGAGAAATAGTCCTTGATCTTGTCTTTCGGGATATTGAAATTCGCCAAATCCCATTCCACGCGCATATAAAACAATCCCTCTTCCCGGTCGACATGCTGATCGAGGTACAAAATATTCCCGTTATTGGAATTGATAAACTCGGTTACCAATGCCAGAAGTCCCTGTTTATCGGGACAGTGAATCAGGAGAATCGCAGTTGATTTGCTTTTATCTACAGTCATATGTTGTTTTTCTGTTCGGTTTATAGAGTTCCCTTTGTTGATGGCAATTCGAAATTGAAAACATCTTTCCGAATGGCCATTTTGATGGCTCGTGCCAACGCTTTGAAAATGCCTTCAATTTTATGGTGCTCGTTGGTTCCTTCAGCCTGAATGTTAAGGTTCGCCAAAGCAGTGTCGGAAAACGACTTGAAGAAATGAAAGAACATTTCAGTCGGCATATCGCCCACTTTCTCGCGCTTGAATTCGGCGTTCCACACAATCCACGGACGACCACCAAAGTCGATGGCTACCTGTGCCAGACAATCGTCCATCGGGAGGCAATAGCCGTAGCGCTCAACGCCGCGCTTGTCGCCCAATGCCAGCCTGAAAGCCTCGCCCAAAGCCAAACCGGTATCTTCAATGGTGTGGTGTTCATCCACTTCCAAATCGCCATCTACCTGAATGGTAAGGTTTACGCCTGAATGGCGCGCAATCTGGTCGAGCATGTGATCAAAGAAGCCGACTCCGGTGTAAATATTACCCTTGCCGGTTCCATCGAGGTTCAGTTCAATGCTAATTTTTGTTTCTTTCGTATTTCGAACCACTGTGGCTGTACGTTCAGGAGCAGCAACTTTGGCATAAATATCGTCCCAGTCATTGGTAATCAGGGTGCAATATTCAGTCAGACCTTTTTCCTGAAGCTCATCCGCCAATGAACCATCGTTGAGCAAAATTCCCTTTGCGCCCAGGTTTTTGGCAAGCTGAATGTCGGTCAGGCGGTCGCCAATCACATAGCTGTTGGCCAGATCATAGCTGCCATCCATGTATTTGCCCATCATTCCAATACCCGGTTTGCGGGTTGGCGCATTATCGTGTGGAAAATGACGATCGATCAGAATGTCGTCGAAAACCACGCCTTCGTTTTCAAAAGCTTTCAGCATCTTGTTGTGCGCGGGCCAAAAGGTGTCTTCCGGGAAACTGGCTGTACCCAACCCATCCTGATTGGTCACCATCACCAATTCATACGAAAGATTTTTGGCAATAAAGTGCATATTGCGAAATACTTTCGGGAGAAACTCCAGTTTTTCCAGCGAGTCGATCTGCTCGTCGGCTGGCTCAACGATTAAAGTGCCGTCGCGGTCGATAAATAATGCTCGTTTCATATTATATCAGCTTTTTAAGCGCTTTTCTCAATTTCTTGTTCTCTTTCGGAGACCCGATTGTGATGCGCAGACAGTCGTCACACAAAGCAACTTTCGAACGGTCGCGAACAATGATTTTTTGTTCGGTCAGGTACTCGTAAATTCCTCGCGCATCGTTCATTTTCACCAAAACAAAGTTAGCATCCGACGGGTAAACTACCTGAACAAAAGGAAATTTAAACAGCTTGCGAACCATTTTATCGCGCTCTTCCAGAATTACCTTTACCCATTCTTCTTTTTCCGGAGCTTTGGCCAGCAATTCGAGCGCTTTCTTTTGCGTCAGGATGTTGATATTGTACGGATATTTTACCTTATTGAAAACCTTGATGATTTCGGGCTGTGCAAAAGCCATTCCCAGACGGATTCCGGCCATTCCCCATGCTTTCGAGAAGGTTTGCAGCACAATCAAGTTGGGGTAATTATCGAGTTCTGGCAGTAAGCTGCTTTCAGGAGCAAAATCGATGTAAGCCTCATCAACCACCACCAAACCTTCAAATTCAGTCAACAGTTTGACAATCTCCGATTTATCCAGCAAATTAGCCGTTGGGTTATTGGGAGAACAAATGAAAATCGCCTTCGTGTAAAGGTTTGCCGCATTCAGCAAATCGTCAGCTTTGAACTGATATTCAGCATTTAGCTTCACTTTGTGCACCTCTACATTGTTGATGTCGGCTGCCACCTGATACATGCCATAGGTTGGATCGATCGACACCACATTATCAACGCCCGGTTCGCAAAATGCGCGGAAAATGATGTCGATGGGTTCGTCGCTGCCGTTTCCGAGGAAAATCTTCTCAGGTGCGACCTGCTTGATCTCCGCAATTCTAGCCTTTACTTCCCATTGCAGCGGATCTGGATAACGGTTGTACGGTTTGTTGAACGGGTTTTCGTTAGCATCGAGGAAAACCTCGGCCTCGCCCGAAAACTCGTCACGCGCCGATGAATAGGGTTTCAGCGCTTTTATATTATTTCTGAGTAATTTGTCTAAGTTCATTTGTGAAAATTGAGTATATTTTGACTATTTTGATCAGAACACAGTTGAAAGCATAGAATGCAATTGAATGCAGTTGTTTGGGCTTCACTGGTGTTTTCCATTCTCTTCATCTCTAATTCTTCGTTCGAGAGCCTGGATATAATTCCAAAGTTTTACTGACAAATCATGAATTTGCTTATCTATGATAAAGAATTGCTGATCGTCAATTAGACTTCGATTCTTCGCTTTTTGAAGCCAAGTCTTAGTTTCGTATATCGAACCTCTGGCAATTATGCAGAACCTACGATTGTCTTTTGCCGACAATCTTCCATAACCTTCAGAGATATTAGCCGCAATAGAATCAGCAGCATCCGTCCATTGTTTTCCGAATCCATTCTTTTCAAAATAAGACCATTTTAAAACAATATCCCAAATGTCATCACCAAGGTTCATTGCAAGTTGATAAATTTCAAGGTCTTCCAGTCTCATGTTGTCATCTTTTATATTTTAAAAATCAAACCAACACTATCTACAACACTTTATTTTCTGCCATAGCCTTCTTCTATATCCTGTTGCATCCAACCGCTTTCTACTGCTTTCCATCGCTTTCTATTGCCTTCAATCTAAGCGTCACCGCGTTTTTGTGGGCATCGAGTAACTCGGCTGCTGCCATTTTTTCGATTACCGGCCCCAAAGTTTTTATTCCTTCCTGTGATATTTCCTGAAAGGTTATTTTCTTCATGTAGCTTTCCAGATTCACGCCGCTGAACGACCTTGCCCAACCGTTGGTTGGCAGGGTATGATTGGTTCCCGAGGCATAATCACCGGCACTTTCAGGTGTGTAGTTTCCTAGGAAAACCGATCCGGCGTTGACGATCTTTTCAGCAATATCGAGGTAATTCTCCATTGAAATAATCAGGTGCTCCGGCGCATAAACATTGATCATTTCGATCATTTCGTCCACCAAATTCACAACGATGGCACGACTATTCAGCAAAGCCTTCTCGGCAATTGCCTGACGTGGAAGTTCATTCAATTGAGCGATCAGTTCTTTTTCAACGCGATTGACCAGGTCCGCATTGTTGGTCACCAAAATCACCTGACTGTCCGGGCCATGCTCCGCCTGCGACAACAAATCGGAGGCTATGAATGCCGGATTTGCCGATTGGTCGGCCATTACCGCCACTTCCGACGGACCGGCAGGCATGTCGATGGCCACATCGCTGATGCTTACCAACTGCTTGGCTGCCATCACGTACTGGTTGCCGGGACCAAAAATCTTGTCCACTTTCGGAACCACATCCACCCCGTAAGCCATTGCGGCAATCGCCTGAATTCCGCCAAGCTTGAATACTTTGCCCACACCTACATGTTGCGCTGCAAACAAAATTGCAGGGTTTACCTTTCCATTTTTATCAGGAGGCGTACAAAGCACAATTTCTTTGCAACCCGCAATTTTTGCCGGAATCGACAGCATCAAAACCGTCGAAAACAGTGGCGCCGAACCTCCAGGAATGTACAAACCAACCTTTTCGATAGCGACCGGTTTTTGCCAGCAAACCACACCGGGCATTGTCTCCACCCTTTTCGTTTCAGGCATTTGGGCCTGATGAAATTTGAAAATATTGTTGGCTGCAACCTCAATCGCGCTTTTCAATTCAGGATTTAACGAGCTGGCAGCTTCGGCAAATTCGCTTTCAGAAACAGTGAAATTCTGAATAAATACACCGTCGAATTTTTCGGTATATTTCTGAATGGCCTGAATTCCATTTTGCTTAATGTCGGCAAGAATTTGCGAAACCGAAGCCGTGAGCTGGCTCACATCAAACATGGGGCGCTTCAAAATCTCGTCCCATTCAGCTTTCGGGGGATTGTTAAACCGTCTCACTGTTTTTTCTTTTTAAGGGTATCAATTTTAGGGCAATGGCGTTGCCGGCAAACAAAAGTAAGATTCCGGCGCCAGCAATCAATGTCCATGTATAGTTTTCGAAAAACGACGAAATAACCAGTGCAATAACCGGAGTGAGCAAAGTGGCATATCCGGCGCGGTCGGGCCCGATGTCGCCAACCAGTTTCAGGTAAACCGTGAATGCCACAATCGATCCGAAAACAGCCAGATAAAGCAACGACAAAACGTAAAGCAAAGTCGGCTCAAACGAGAAACTTTTTCCTGAAAGCGGCACCATCAGCATCATCGCCAAACTTCCGTAAGTCATGCTAAAGGCATTGGTTTGAAGAACAGGCAATTTCCGCGACTGGTTAAACTTCGACAAGATATTTCCCAGCGAAGCCAGAATAATTGAACCGAAACAGAACATCAACGCCTGAAATCCAAAATTTAAATCTTCAGCACTTTTTAGTTCGTGGCTGTATATGAGCACCGTGCCCAAAATCCCCAACACAGCTCCGGCAAGCACCTCCGGTCGCAGTTTTCCCTTCAGCAAGAAATAATTGAAGAAAATGTTGGCGAAGATGGACAGCGAAAAAATCATGGCCACCACCCCGCTCGACATACTAGTTTCCGCCAAATAGACCAGCCAGTAATTGAACCCAAACAAAATCAGTCCTTGCAGCGCCATGCGTAAATGCTCGGCAAACGTGTAGCGCATGTTCAGTTTCCTGATACCACAAAAAGCCAGGAGCAACATTCCGGCAATAAAAAACCGGTAGGCTACCGACACCAGCGGATCAACCTGTCCTAACTGAAATTTGATGGCAAACCAGGTTGATCCCCAGATGAAGCAAGGAATGATAAAAAATATGATTTGTTTGATTTTCATTCGTTTAGAAAATCATTTTTTCGATTGGGATAACCAAAATTCCGGTTGCACCGGCGGATTTCAATTTGCCAATGATCTCCCAGAAATCCTTTTCGTCAATCACCGAGTGAACTGAACTCCAGCCTTCTTCGGCCAAAGGCATCACCGTCGGACTTTTCATGCCAGGCAAATACGATTGGATTTCAGCCAGCTTATCGTTTGGCGCGTTCAGCAAAATGTACTTTTTCTTTTCAGCACGCTGAACCGATTCCATCCGGAAAATCAATTCATCCAGAATGGCTTGCTTTTCTGCTGAAAGCGATGGGTTGGCAATTAAAACCGCTTCCGATTTCACCACCACTTCCACTTCTTTCAGGCGGTTGCTCACCAAGGTACTTCCTGAACTGACAATATCAAAAATCGCATCAGCCAATCCAATTCCAGGTGCAATTTCAACCGACCCGTTGATCACGTGAATTTCAGCTGTGATATTTTTCTCTTTGAAAAAATCGCGCAGAATTTCAGGATACGAAGTGGCGATTTTCTTTCCGTTAAAATACTCAACACCCTCATAAACATCATCTTTAGGGATTGCCAAAGACAAGCGGCATTTGCTGAATCCTAAGCGTTTGGCAATTACCACATTTTCCTTTTTCTCAAGCATTTCATTTTCGCCAACCACGCCAATATCGGCCACACCCATAGCTACAGCCTGCGGAATATCGTCGTCGCGCAGGAAAAGCGCTTCGAGTGGGAAATTTGAAGCTGTCGAAATTAACTTCCGTGAACTCAAAGGAAGCTTGATACCTGCTTCGTCAATGAGTTTGAGTGAATCTTCATTTAACCGACCTTTTGTTTGAACTGCAATTTTTAAAATTCCTTCCATTTTCGGGGGTTTAAAATAAAAAAGGCTTACCGTTTCTGGTAAGCCTTCTGTTGGGTTAATATCTTTGATAAACATCAAAACAATTACAGCCTACCTGCTCGATAGATTTCCATGATGGTGGCCGTAATGTTTGTTCGTCTTAATCATGTCGTTTTTAATTATGCTGCAATGATAGTTATAATTCGAAACTAAAACAAGACACCGAATTACAGTTTTTCAGAGTTCACATTTTATTAATATTAATTCGCTTGTAAACAAAGCCATTTGGACAACTATTCACACATACTCTTCGTGAAGTGAGAAAATGATTTTAGAAATTTAAAACGATTGTGTATGTTTGTACAATCGATTGCAAAACTAATCTCAAATCAACAAAAATGAAAAAAGTACTCACACTTATTTTGGTTGTACTTGTTTGTACAACGTCTTTTGCCAAAGAAAAACAAAAGGATGTTTTTAAGCCAAAAAACATCAAAAAAGCAATGACCACGGCTGCTATGTGGCAGTTGGCCAATCCAAAACATCAGCTATGGGACTGGACCAATGGTGCCTTCTACGCTGGTATTTCAGCAGCTTACAAAACCACTGGCGACAAGCAATTGCTCAATGCTATGATTGAAATGGGTGAAAAAAATCAATGGAAACCCGGACCTCGCCTCGAACATGCCGATGACCATGCCATTTGCCAAACCTATATTGATGTTCATCGCCTGAAAAAGGACCCAAAAATGATCGATCCGTTTATCGCACAAATGGACAAATTCATGGCAACTCCTTATCAAACAAAGGGAATTCAGAAAATTACCTGGTGGTGGTGCGATGCTTTATTTATGGCTCCACCGGCTATGGTAAAATTATCGATGACCACCAGTAATAAAAAATACATGGAATACAGCGACAAATTATGGCATGAATGTTACGATATGCTTTATGACAAAGAAGAACATCTTTTTGCACGCGATTTGGGCTATGTGATCAAAGGTGATGCTTCCGACCGCCGTGAAGCAAACGGCAAGAAAATCTTCTGGTCGAGAGGTAATGGCTGGGTGATGGGTGGCTTAGTGTTGGTATTGAGTGAATTACCAAAAGACTACAAAGAACGTCCATTCTACGAAAAAGTGTACAAAGAAATGGCTGAAAAGATTGCCAGCATCCAACAGGAAGATGGTTTATGGAGAGCCAGTTTACTTGATCCTGCTTCCTATCCCGGCGGAGAAGCCAGTGGTTCAGGATTTTACACCTATGCTCTGGCTTGGGGGATTAATAACGGTTTGCTGAGTAAGGACAAATACCTCCCAGTTGTTCAGAAAGCTTGGAAAGGAATGAATACTCTGATTCAGCCTGATGGACATGTTGGATGGTGCCAGCCAATCGGTGCCGATCCTAGAAAAAACTTTACAGCTGAAAGTTGGGAAGTATATGGAACAGGAGCTTTTTTACTTGCAGGTAGCGAAGTGATTAAACTTAAAAAATAGAATTAAGGAAACTGATAAAAACAAAAAAACCGCTAAAAGCGGTTTTTTTGTTTTTGGACTATCCCAAATATGTTTTTAGCAATTTACTTCTTGAAGTATGGCGTAAACGGCGAATTGCCTTTTCCTTGATTTGGCGAACACGCTCACGAGTCAAACCAAAACGTTCTCCAATTTCTTCGAGTGTCATTTCCTGACATCCAATTCCGAAGAACATCCGGATGATATCGCTTTCTCGCTCAGTTAAAGTAGCCAGTGCACGTTCAATTTCTCTGGCCAATGATTCCATCATCAAAGCACGGTCGGCATTTGGTGAATCATTGTTGATCAGAACATCAAGCAAACTGTTATCTTCACCTTCAACAAAAGGTGCGTCAACAGAAATATGACGTCCTGAAACACGAAGGGTATCCGCTACCTTATCGGCAGGTAAATCCAGCGATTCAGCCAATTCATCGGGTGATGGTTTACGCTCGTGTTCCTGCTCAAATTTTGAGAACGCTTTATTGATTTTATTCAAAGAACCTACCTGATTCAATGGTAAACGGACAATTCTGGACTGCTCGGCCAATGCCTGCAAAATAGATTGACGAATCCACCAAACTGCATAAGAGATAAACTTAAAGCCCCTCGTTTCATCAAACTTTTCTGCAGCTTTTATCAATCCCAAATTACCTTCATTAATAAGGTCGGGCAAACTCAGCCCCTGATTTTGGTACTGTTTTGCTACAGAAACAACAAAACGCAGGTTTGCCCTTGTTAGTTTCTCTAATGCGGCCTGATCACCTTTTTTAATCCGCTGAGCTAACTCAACTTCTTCCTCAACGGTAATAAGTTCTTCTTTTCCAATCTCTTGCAGATACTTATCCAAAGAAGCGCTCTCACGGTTGGTAATCGATTTTGTAATCTTTAATTGTCTCATATACCCTTCAAAAAAATAGCGTGCAAATATAGGCTTTTGAGGTCAATAATTCAAATGGTTTATTATAAAGGTTTATTATTTACAATTTTATAACTAACGTGCCTATTTTGCTTCGACTCCAAAAACATAATAAGCAACTTCTCCATTTGGATAAATACCTTCAACTAATATTCCACCCCTTGAATTTTTAATTATTCGTTTAAACTCGTTAACCTCAGAAACGGCATTCTTGTTCACTTGAGTGATGATAAATCCCTTTTTTATTCCGGCATCTTTAAATTTGCCATTGCTCAATTCCGAGATTTTTATACCATAACGTATTCCCAGTTCCTCCTTTTCGCGGTCGGAAACTGCATCAAATTTCGCACCAAAAATGTTATCCGGATTTTCACCTTTCACAATATCCGTATCACCGTGCTTGTTACGAAGCGTTACGTTAAATGGTTTCTTTTTATTATCTCTTTTTATCACCACAGTAACTTTATCTCCAGGGCGGTGTTTACTAATCTGTTCCTGAAGTTCTGCGGTAGAATTCACCGGCACTCCATCAACACTGATTATGACATCTTTATCTTTTATCCCAGCAAGTTCAGCAGCTCCTCCCGGTTGAACTTTTCCAATGAAAACACCTTCAATTTTATCCAGATTATATTCTTTTGCAACTTCTGCATTGACATCTCCAATATTTACATTCAACAATGCCCGTTGGACTTCGCCATATTCTTTGAGGTCGGCAACCACTTTCTGGACAATATTCGCCGGAATGGCAAAAGAATAACCAGAATAAGATCCCGTTTGCGATGCAATAGCGGTATTTATTCCTACAAGTTCGCCACGGGTATTCACCAAGGCTCCCCCACTATTTCCCGGATTAACAGCGGCATCGGTTTGAATAAACGATTCGATCCTCATTTGATCCGGATTAATGCCAATATCCCGGCTCTTTGCGCTTACAATTCCGGCTGTAACAGTGGATGTAAGATTAAACGGATTACCAACTGCCAGAACCCATTCACCCAATTTAAGTTCATCTGAATTGCTAAATGGCAAAACCGGCAAATCACTCGCATCAATCTTGAGCAGGGCAAGGTCGGTTGACGGATCGGTACCAACAAGTTTAGCCTTAAATTCACGTTTGTCGTTTAGCACTACGTTAATTTCATCCGACTCGTCGATAACGTGATTATTGGTCACAATAAAACCATTCGGTGTAATAATTACTCCAGATCCGGCACCCTGCCTTTCAGGATATTGCCGCTGCTGATAGCCACCGTCACCAAAGAAAAAATCGAAAATATTATTTCCGCTGTAATACCGCCCCTTCTGAGTTACTTTGATGTGTACCACCGAATGAACTGAATTTTCAGCAGCAAAAGTTAAATCGGGTAATTGCGCCGAGCCTGAGGTGGGCAAACTGGCATAACGAAGTGCCTGATCCTGTTTTACCGTCACAATTTTAGGATCATCAAAATAGCGGGTATAAGCCAAAAGTGCAACAAATCCGCCAACTAATGCCACCAACAATGTAAATAGTCCTTTCTTAAAATTATTCATCTCTTTTACTTTTTGTTGTTAGAAATCCTGACTTTTTATTTGAATTTTAAATATAACGTTTGAGCGCTGATAGTGTTATCCCATTTGCATTTCGTTTAAATTGTTTAACAGATTTTAACAGCATTTAAACGTCGAAGAATAAAATCAAAATGAATACCAAATTGATGATTTCAGATGATTTTACTTTTTACCTGATCAATTATGACAATTCTGCAATCCCAATATCAGTTTAATGAATTAATGTCAGTTTTCACCAAACACTAAACCAGGGTGTCATTAATTTACAAAAAAACTTTACCTCCGCTATCTTTTACATATCATTTCATTCTTCATTTATGCTATATTTGCTTTTTCGGCATCCTGCCGAGGAATAATTAAAAAGAGGAAGAATGCCTTTCAGCTTTATCAGAAAATTTGCTATTCCTTCAAATATTTCCACTTACCTGAGCCGCACACTGATTATTATTACAGTTGCCACAACTTTGCTGATTGGTGGCGTTCTTGTGATCTCGCAATCGATCTACTGGCATAAAATTACCAGCGAAAAAAGTGAGGAGTACATTAATAATCAGAAAATCTACGTTCAGGAAATTGTAAAAAACGAGCTGGAATACATCCGGATTCAAAATGAATTATTCAAACAAAACATTCACGACAGGGTAAGAAAGAATGTTTATCAGGCAATATTAACTGCCGAATCGATTTATAAAAATTATGCGGGCAAAAAATCAGACGAGGAAATCAAAGCCATTATTATTGCAACCATTTCATCCTTGAAATTTGAAATGGAATATGAAGAAGTCTTTATTTCCGACCTCAACGGAATTGGCGTTTATTACCCTCGACAGCCTGAGTTCACCGGAAAAAACCTGAACTATTTCAAGGATGCCAATGGAAGTTCGGTTATTCTTGAAGAATTGAAGCTACTAAAATCTGCCCCTGAAGGATACCTTGATTACAACATATTCACGCCAAACGATAATTCAAAAACAACGCCACAAAAGAAAATTACATTTATTAAGCGATTCAACCATTTCAACTGGTACTTCGGATCGAAACAATATACTCAAGACTATTTTCCAAAATTCAGGGACGAAATAGCTCAGAAAATCAGCACAGTCAGGTTTCGATATGGCGGCTATATATTTTTCAATCAAGCTGATGGGCGTCCGGTTGTTATGGATGGCAAAGTGTATAAAGGCGAACTGAATATGCTTACTCAAACCGAAGATAAAAGGCATAAAATATTTAAGCAACAGCTTGACGTAGTAGAAAATAATCCCGAAGGTGGCTTTTTCTATTACGAATGGAATAAGATGGATAAAACTGAACCGTCAGAAAAATGCTCGTATGTGCAACTGTTTAAGGAATACAATTGGTTGATTGGTGCCGGGTTTTATCTCGATGAAATAAATGAAAGTATCCGGGAACAACAACAGATGCTCAAAAGCGACCAGCAAAAAGACATACTTATCATTTTACTTATACTGATCCTCCTCCTGTTTTTTGAAGCTGTAATAATTTACCACTTCAATAAACGGTACAATTCAGATTTTGAACGCTTTTTCAACTTCTTCTACCTGTCGCAAAATAGTTTTAACAAGCTAAATGTTTCTGAATTTTATTTCGACGAGTTTAAACGGGCCGGGGTAGCAGCCAATAAAATGATAATGTTGAGGGAAGAGATAGAAAACAGATTGATTGAAGAGCAAAAGAAGGCTACCGAAGCCGACAGGTTAAAATCGGCCTTCCTGGCCAACATGTCGCACGAAATCAGAACTCCGATGAATGCGATTATTGGTTTTTCGGAGTTGCTCGACGATGAAAGTCAGGAAGACGAAGACAGAGGGGTTTTTATCCGGATGATCCGGAAAAATGGTGAAACTTTGCTTAATCTCATCAACGATATTATCGACATCTCAAAAATTGAAGCCAATTTACTCGTAGTCAGAAAGAGACCACTGAAGTTATACCGGTTTCTCAAGGAAATTGAAACTTATTACAACGAAGCATTACTTTCGAGAAAAGAAAAGAGTCTGCAATTTAATATGACTTACGAAATCGATCAGGATACCACAATATTAACAGATGAAATCCGACTGAAACAAATCCTCGACAACCTGATTGGCAATGCCATAAAATTCACCTCTGAAGGTTCCGTTTCGATCAACATCAGGATGGATGAGAATGTTGTTTATTTTAAAGTTGCTGACACCGGCATTGGAATACCTCACGACCAACAAGCCAGTATTTTCGAGCGTTTTATGCAAGCGGAACAAGGTCATAAAATGAATTTCGGCGGAACGGGGCTTGGCCTGGCAATTTCTAAAAACCTGATCGAATTGCTTGGTGGTACTATTCAGGTAAAATCAGAACCGGGGAAAGGTTCATCCTTCTATTTTCACATCAAAGCCAATTAATGCTTTGGCACTTCAAACCATTTATTGACTGTTTCTTCCGGTTTGTAATTCAGGATATATTCCATTGCCTGCGAAGCATTTTCGGCGATAAAATACAATTTGCGGTAGTTTTCCTTGGCAAATTTTTCGTCGTATGATTTCTCAAACTGACGAAAAAGGTCATCGTAAAAACCATTGGTATTGATAAAAACAACTGCTTTATTGTGGTAGCTCAATTGTTTCAGAGTTATCACTTCCAGAATTTCTTCCAACGTACCGAAGCCTCCGGCCAAGGCAATGAAGGCATCTGACAATTCGCGCATCTTGAATTTTCGCTCCATCATATCGCCCGAAACAATAATCTCGTGAGCATGAGCCGATGCCAGATTGAAATCGCGCAATTTTTCAGGAATGATGCCAATTGTTTTTGCGCCATTCCGGCCTGCTTCGCGGGTGATTACATCCATCGTTCCTACATTGGAACCGCCGTTAATCAAACAAAAATTCGATTGGCCAATCAGGCGGGCCAGCTCAATGGCTTCCTGAACATACGCATCGGCAATGGCGTTACTTGAAGAAGAAAACACACAAATATTCATCGTACAGAAAAATGGAAAGAGTCATCAGTCATTACTAAATTTCCAAATGACCAATGACTCTTTTCTATGATTTTTTAGGCATCTATATTGGCGTACACCGCATGATCTTCGATAAACTGACGACGCGGCGGAACTTCGTCGCCCATCAGCATACTGAAAATATGATCGGCCTCAGCAGCATTTTCAATGGTTACCTGACGCAATGTTCGCATTTCGGGATTCATGGTGGTTGTCCACAACTGCTCGGCGTTCATTTCACCCAAACCTTTGTAGCGCTGAACGTGAATTCCGGACTCTTTTCCTTCGCCCCATTCTTCGATTAAACGCAGGCGCTGTTGCTCGGTCCAGCAATATTCTTCGCGCTTTCCTTTCTTCACTAAATAAAGCGGAGGAGTAGCAATGTAAACGTGCCCACGCTGTATCAGCTCATTCATGAAACGGAAGAAGAAAGTCATAATCAAGGTTGCGATATGGCTACCGTCAACGTCGGCATCGGTCATGATCACCACCTTATGGTAACGTAACTTATCCAAATTCAATGCTTTCGAATCATCGTCAGTTCCAATGGTAATTCCAAGTGCTGTATAAATATTGCGGATTTCTTCGTTGTCAAGAACCTTGTGGATCATTGATTTTTCTACATTCAGGATTTTACCACGCAATGGCAAAATAGCCTGAAAACGACGGTCGCGGCCCTGTTTGGCTGTACCACCTGCCGAATCTCCCTCAACGAGGAAAATCTCGCACTGAGCAGCATCTTTTTCCGAACAGTCGGCCAGCTTTCCGGGCAGCCCTGCTCCTGAAAGTACATTTTTGCGTTGCACCAATTCGCGGGCTTTGCGGGCGGCGTGACGGGCCTGGGCGGCCAGAATCACTTTATTTACGATGGTGCGCGCTGCTCGTGGGTTTTCTTCCAGATAGTTGGCCAGCATTTCGCTCACGGCCTGATCAACCGGCAAACTGATCTCGGAGTTACCCAATTTGGTTTTGGTCTGACCTTCAAACTGCGGCTCGGCCACTTTCACCGAAACTACAGCCGTCAATCCTTCGCGGAAGTCGTCGCCACTGATTTCGAATTTCATATTTTTCAGCATCCCGCTGCTTTCGGCATAAGCTTTCAGCGTACGGGTCAACCCACGGCGGAAACCAGTTAAATGCGTACCTCCCTCTATCGTATTAATGTTGTTGACGTAAGAATGAATATTTTCGGTAAACGAAGTATTGTAGTGCAAGGCGATTTCAACCGGCACACCCGCTTTTTCCGATGAAATATGAATGGTTTCATCGATCAAACGTTCGCGAACATTGTCGAGGTATTCCACAAATTCTTTTAAGCCTTCTTCCGAGAAAAACTCGTCGTGCTTGTAATCGCCATTTTCAAGTTTCACCCGTTTGTCGGTAATGTTCAATTGAAGACCGGCATTCAGGAAAGCCAGTTCGCGCAGGCGAGCAGAAAGAATTTCGTATTTATATTCGGTCACCAAAAAGATGGAATCGTCTGGCTTAAAAGTTACTGTAGTTCCGGTACGATCGGTTTCGCCAACCACTTTTACATCGTACTGTGGTTTTCCGCAGTTGTATTCCTGTTGCCAGATTTTACCATCGCGGTGAACCTGAACAATGAGTAACGTTGAAAGCGCATTCACGCACGAAACCCCTACCCCGTGCAATCCTCCGGAAACTTTATAACTGTCTTTATCGAACTTTCCACCGGCATGTAAAACCGTCATTACCACTTCCAATGCCGAACGATTTTCCTTAGTGTGAATTTCAGTCGGAATACCGCGACCGTCATCAACCACCGTTATCGAATTATCCTCGTTAATGAAGACATCAATGTTTTTACAATAGCCGGCCAAAGCTTCGTCAATCGAGTTGTCAACCACCTCGTAAACCAAATGGTGCAAACCTTTTTCGTTTACATCACCAATATACATGGCCGGGCGTTTGCGAACCGCTTCCAGACCTTCAAGCACCTGAATACTATCGGCGCCATAATTATTTCCATTCGCATTTTGTGTTCCCCAATTCTGGGTTTCTTCCATTTCGCTCATCGATCAAAATATTTAAATTACCTCACTAGCTCACCCTTTTCAACCCCTATTCATTAAGGATTAAAGGCAGTTACAGAATACAAATCTTCATTGCTTTTTCGAAATAAATTCCGGAAGGGTTAGCTAACTGATATTTGATTTTCAATAAATACTTCACACTGGATTTTATTCAACAAATCAGTCGCAAATATAGCAAAAAAGTTGGACCAGCCGACGTGAAAAAAGTTCATAAAACGTTAAACTTTCTAACATTTTATGAACTTTTTAAATACTGATAAACAACGAGTTATACTATATTGTATTTTTTATTCCTGATTTGCTTAAAAGAATCAAAACTCAGCCTTTTTTCAGAAAGAATAACTGATTCCGGCCAGACAGTTGAAGCTTTTATTGGTGTACCCCAGCCATTGTTCGTATTTCTGAAAACCAAAATTATTCAGCTTGAAAAAGAAGTTCAGTTTGTCGTTAAATTGATAGTCAACTCCGGCATTCAGATCGATAACGGGATCCATATTGAGTTGTATTTCGTTCGTTGGAAACATCATAGATGAATCGTCGTCACGTATTAGAGCCGTTCGTTTACCGACGAGAAAAATATCGGTCGAGAATTTTAGCTGCGAAGTCGGTTTATACACTCCCGAAAAAGTGACGTCAAAATTGGGCATCTGCCATGGTTTTGTCAGTGTCTTCAGGTCGTAAGAGTAATAATTTCCAAGCAGATGAATAGAGAAATTATCAGAAACAGCATGTAAAATTTCGCCCGAAAGTTTCAGGATATTTACATCATCGTAAAGCCAGTCGAAGGTATTGTCAAACTTGCGAAGCGACGACTCTGGCAGCAACCAATCGGTTGCCGAATTATAAAAGAAATATTGATCTTTCAACATCGCATAGGATACTTCGGCCACATAATTGGTTTTCGAGCTTAGCTTTCCCTTAAATCCGCCATTCAAAACATACTCGTACAAGGTATTTTTCAGGTTGTGGTACGGATCTACATAGCGGTTTTCGGTAGCTATTGTCGAATAGGTATTGTGCTGTAAATAGCTGTTAACACCGGCAAAAAGCGTCAATATCTGCGGAACCGGCGACCATTCTCCTTTCACAGCCGGATACACCAGAAAGTCGGAGCTGTTATCGTTGTCGAAAAACAAGGTGGTATTTAAACCAATTTGCAGACTGCTGTTGTCGGTTGCCCACATTACTGAAGGATTTGCCCGCACCATGAGTTGCTTCCTGCGTCCAAAATCATTCGAAGAATTATTCCACACACTGTCAACGGTGTAATAGGTGAGCGAACCATTCAGTGCGCCAAATGCATTCCCAAACTTCTTTTTCAGATCGGCAGATGCGCCAAACTGGTTTTCGGTTTGCCCGGTTTTGCTTTTCATTAGCTGATAATTCAACCCAAAGTCGTAATTGAGATCGTATGCAGCCAATGTTTCGCTTTTCAGATGCATGTCGGCAGTCCCTTTCGCGAAATACTGTTTATCGCCAAAATAGGGGATAAATAACTCTTTGTCAGCATCATTCAGGATGTCGCCCGGGTAACCGTAATAGGTAAAGGCCTTTCGGTCGAAAGCAAGGTTGCCCGACAAGGTTGACTTTCTGAAGAAATGTTTGCCAAAAATCTCGGCTATATTTTCCGATTCCGTCGCTTTCACTTTATCATCATTCAAAAGCTTAATTTTTCCGGAGGAAGATAAATGCCTAAAGTGCATTCCAAAATTTGATTTTTTACCGGGTTGCGCGTTGAAAAACAATTCGCCGTAAGGTGTCATGTAGTTACCAAGTCCCAGCTTCAGCAAACCCATTCCCAATTCGGGCTTGGCCTCACCAACAACCTTAGCCGCAGCAACCGGAGTAGGATCAAACGTCGAAAATATCGGTTTGCTGTATATCGAATAGTCAAAAGTGGGTGTTTCTGCCGGCTCCGTTTTTATCTTCGGAATATCATTAATCTTGATGGCTTCGTTCACCGTTGGCTGGTAAGCTTTGGTCACCTCCACCTCCTGCCGGAGACGAGTGGTATCTTTTTGCGCCATCGCGCCAAACGAGGCTAAAAGAATGACTGTGAAGCAAATTGCTGCGACGAATATTGATCGTTTTTCCATTGTTCAGTGTTTTCGTGATTTTACTTTTTCCCTCCGCCAATATTTATTTCCAATGGCTTGCTCTGATTTTTAGTCTGAGCGGCTTCACCTGCCTCAATCACCTGAAGCTTGCGACGGGTGGTTTCCAGAATGCCGTCATTGGGCTCTGGATAATTTTCTTCAATACTTTTAAGTGTGTGTTTCGCCTGAAATTCGTCGCCATTCTTCAGGTAAATGTCCGACAGTAAAATGAAGCTTTTGGCCAGCCAGAACTGGTGCGGCGAATTTTTATCGATGAAATCCATGATTTCGTTCTCAGACTCTTTTAACTTCTGCTTTTCAAACAATATGTCGGCCACCAGGAATTTTGCTTCAGCGCCTTCGCCCGAATTGGTGTCGCCCGAAAGTTGCTTCAGGATAGGGAATGCTTTGTCTTTATTGCCAAGATTATACAACGAAACTGCAAGTTTGTAGTTGGTTTCGCGTTTCTGAATATCCGACACCTTTTCGGAAGCCAAAATCTGGCTGGCCATGTCGGCACATGCCTGGAAATTATTCAGTTTAAAATGGCATCGCATGATTCCGGTGCGGGCATTCAGCGTATTGTTGGCACTGTTCGAAATTTTTGCAAACCGCTCAAAATAGGCCAGCGACTTGTTATAATTTTCCGCATTATAATGCAATCCGGCAGCCTTCGAAAGAGCGGCTTCGGTAAACGAATTATCGGGTTGCGCCAACACAAATTCATAACCCTGCAGCGCTTTATCGAAGTCACCTTCGGCATACAGCAATTCGGCCAGGTAAAACTGCGAGTTCAGTGCAAAGCTTCCATTCGGGAATTGACTCAGATACCGCTCAAACTGCGATCTGGCTTTTTTATCGCGCAACATGTAGAGTTTTTCTGCCGCCTGATATGAAAGTGAATCCTGTTCGCTCACCGAAACCCTGACTCCTTCTCCCAACTTATCGGTGTAGGCAAAGTACGAATCCACATCATTCATCTCCATATAGCAGTTTTTCATTCCGGCCAAAGCTGCCTGTGTTTCAGAGCTGTTTGGAGAGCGATCAACCACCTGTTTGTAATAACTTACGGCTGTTTTATAATCATTTGCATTGTAATAAGCCAGCCCCAGCTGAACCAACGATTTATTGACAAAATTGCTCTGCGGAAATTTTGCCATTAATTCTTTATACAAATTAATTGCCATTTGCGGCTGGTTAATACGTTCGTAGGTTCGTCCCAACTCGTAAAGCGCATCGTCCTGAAATGCCGATTTGGGGAAATTCTGGGTAAGCAGTTGCAGCGAGCTAATTTTACCCTGGTAATCGCGCTGCAATCCCATACAAAATGCTTTCTGGAACAGAGCATAATCGGCATCGTATCCCGCCAGCCGAAGCGCTTTGTCGTAACTGGCTAGAGCATTGGCATAATCGCGGCCAACAAAATAGCAGTCGCCCAGCCGGTTGTTGGCATCAGCCACTTTTTCCGTGCGTAAATCAGCTTCCAGATTCAGGTATTTTCGGAAATAATCCGAGGCACCTTCATAGTCTTTGAGTTGAAAAAAAGCATACGCCAAACTGTAATGTGCTGTCCGGTATTCTGGAATTGAAAATGCCCCCGGTGTTTTCAAGAAACTGGTATATCCTGAAATAGCTTTATTGTAATCGTTTAACCTGTAATAAGCTTCGGCTGTCCAGTAAAGACTCAGCACTTTGTAATTTTTATTGAAATCGCCGGCATCAACAGATTTATCGAAATTGTCGATGGCCCCCTGGTAATCGAGATTGTTAAAGCATTCCATAGCGCGGTAATAAGTCACCCGCTGATAAGCTTTCTTCACCGATGGGCTTTTCACCTTGATGTTTTCAATCGAAGTCATTGCGTCACGGTAGTTGCTGGTGCTCATGTAAACTTTCACCAGGTAATCGTAAGCCACATCATTGCGCTCAGCATTCGGATAAAGCGAAATGTATTTATCGAAGGCCTTGATGGTTTCGTTAAACGGCGAATACGACAATTCGTAAGTTATCTTGGCATAATTAAACAAAGCGTCCTCCTTAATTTTGGCATCGAAATCAAATTCCGAAGCAGCCTCAAATGCCTGTCGCGCTTTATTTTTGTCGTCGGTAGCCACATAGCAGTCGGCCAGATGATAATAAGCATTCTGCGCCAGTTCATCCTTTCCTTTCGAAGCAATCTCAAGACGAGGAATGGCTTTCGCCTCTTCGCTGTTCAGGTAATAACAATAGCCAAGCATGTAATTTTCTTCGCGGCCCCGGTTATTTTTGTCCGATAGGTAAAACTCCAAAAACTGAATGGCCTCTTTAAACTCGCGCAAATGGAAATAGGAGTTCCCGAGAATTCGGGCAAGTTCGGGCTGCTGATCGGCCGAAACTTTGTTGATGAGCGGACCTGTATAATTGACCACTTCGCGGTATTTGGCCTGCTTGTAATAAATCTGGCTGACATAAAACGGGATAACTTTACCAAATGCCGGATCGGCTTGTAATTTCAGAAATTCCTGAAGGGCCGATTCGTAGTTTCCTTTCAGGTACTGAATATGCCCGTAATAATATTGGGCTGGTGCAGCATAAAGCGATTTGCCGTTTTTAATTTCAGCAAAATCAGTGACGGCTGCATCCATTTTTTCGAGCTCAAAATTTGAATAGCCCCGCAGATAGTAAAAATGTGCAAGTTCATCCCCGCCAAGCTCTTTTTTATTCAATCCTTCGAGCGATTTCAGCACCGCCTGATATTTCTTTTTATCGAATTGGTAAATGGCTTGCTCGAACAGGGCCCGGTTTCGGTACGAACTCTCCGGAAACTGGGTCATGAAATCGGCGATTTGTTCTTCAGCATTCCCATTATCAAGCTTCAGTCCACACAGCGCTTTGTAAAACATAGCTTCCGCTTTCACGTCAGAATTCTCCGCAGATTGAGCTGCAATCTGGTCGAACCGGTTAATGGCGGAGATGTAATTTCGGGCCTGGTACAGTTCTTTAGCCGATTGAATCTGCTGATTGACTGACTGATAATAGACAGTTTGCTGAGCTTGTATAAAAAAAGGTACAAAAGCCAGCAAAAAAAGAAAGAGTATAAATCGGGTTGTCTTCATTTTCCGGATATTTTCATGGTTCGATCGGTACAGAAACTGTACCGGTTATTATCGACAATCTTTTTTGCAGAAAGTTGCCTCTGTAAAATTAATTATTCCATTGGGCACTGTTCCGAATTTGAGATTGAATTCTAAACAAAAACTGATATTTAAATCCAATTAGTATTTCAAAGGATAAAAAAAATTAGTTTTGCAAGCAACCAATTCGTTATTCCAATGTCAGAAGAAAATATCATTGAACTCGTAAATGCCGACATCGTTCAGCGTGATCACGTGGTACTTACCGACATCAGTCTGGAAATTAAGACCGGCGAATTTGTTTACCTCATCGGGAAAGTGGGAAGCGGAAAATCGAGTCTGCTGAAAACCTTGAATGCCGAAATACCTCTCGAAAAAGGGGAAGGGAAAGTGGCAGAATACAACCTTGCCGATCTGAAAACACGGGATATTCCTTTTTTACGCCGGAAATTGGGTGTGGTCTTTCAGGATTTCAGGCTATTGAGTGATCGCAATGTGATGGAAAACCTGACATTTGTGCTGAAAGCAACCGACTGGAAAGACCAAAAGGAAATTGACGACCGCGTTCTGACCGTTCTCGACATGGTGGCGATGGGTGGCAAAACGAAATCGATGCCTCATCAGCTTTCGGGCGGAGAGCAGCAACGGGTTGCCATTGCACGGGCTTTGTTGAATAATCCTGAAATTATTCTCGCCGACGAACCCACTGGAAACCTCGACCCGCAAACTTCAATTGAATTGATGCAAATTTTCAAAGAGTTGAATGAACAGGGGAAAACGGTGGTGATTGCCACGCACGACTACCCGCTCATCAGGCGGTTTCCGGCCCGAATTATAACGGTTGACGACCAGAAGATTTACGAAACGGTGATTACCCGGAAAGAAAATCAGGGATAAAACATCTGACTGTTTATGCTTTGGGAATTGTGATTGTAACTTCGGTACCCACATTTTCCTGGCTGCTAATCTTTATCCCTCCTTGGTTGCCTTCAACAAATTCCTTGCAAAGGTAAAGCCCCAGCCCAGTCCCTTTTTCGCCCGAAGTTCCGGTTTTAGGATTCGTTTCATTAAACTGAAAAATTTTACTCATCCTTTCATGCGACATTCCAATACCCGTGTCGGCAATTTTCAGACTCCAATACCCTTTATCCTGCTGGCAGGTTATTGTAATTTTTCCTCCTGAATTGGTAAATTTTACTGCATTTGAAATCAGGTTTCGCACCACAGTGTCAATCATTCGAGGATCAGCCATGCACAGCAGGTCGGCCGTTGGTTCATAATGAATTGTTATACCTTTTGAAACGGCAATTTTCCGCAGAAAATCAATATTCTCCATTAAAACTCTATTCAAATCAAACCTTTTGGCGACAGGAGCTAAATCCTCCAATTGGTTTCGCGACCAAAGCAATAGATTCTGTAACAGATGATAGGTTGAATCACTTAATTTCTCAACTTCCTTATAAATGTATTTTTTTCGAACATCATCTAAATCATTGTCGTTATTGGCTAACTCAAGCATCTGCGAAACAGTGCAAACAGGCCCACTCAGGTCGTGCGCAATTACCGAGAAAAACTTTCGCTGCGCCTGAACCTTCATTTCCAGTCGTTCGGCAATTTTCAATGAAATAAGCAGCAAAAACGAGAACAACAGCAAAGCTTGTGTCACGTTGGCCATAAAATAGAACAACAGGTTAGCCGGAGTTGGCATAAGTGCGTCACCCGGAAGATACAAAACGATATAAATTATCCTGAAAAGGGATGTCAGCGCGGATATGCCGAAAACAAGGGAACAAAGCAAAAAAGCCACCCTGTAATTTCTTTGTGCCGGCTTGAGTAACTCGATTACAATAAACAATGAACCAATTGCACAAACCATTGAAAACGAAGCCATCCGGTAATTTGGCAAATCCAAAATGGAGTAAAAAAGCGTTCCCAAAATAAATTGAGCCACAACAATGCCATAAGTCCAAATTTTATTCGACTTCACATTCTTATAGGCTTGTATTCCCTCCAGATAAAAAGAGAGGGCCATTACCGTAAAAACTCCACCAAAAACAAAAGAGATATAACCCGGAACCAGTGGATGAAATGCCAGCAATAATGACCCAAAAACTGCCGAAAAGCTTCCGAAAGCCCATTGCAAAGGTCCTTTAATTGTTGGGGTAAGCTTGTAAAAAAGTAACATCAGTAAAGCAAAAAGGAAAGAAATTCCTCCGATAACATAAAGGAGAGTGTTTAAGTCGAGTGCCTTCATAAGTTAAGGTTAGTGTCGCTCTAAAGTATAAAAAAAAAGCCGCGAAAGATCGGTCGAGGTTTCCCATTATTTCCTTCATAACCACAGGGCATATATTTCCTTTAGCACCTGTTCTTCGTTTTCCCAACAAAGTTCTTTGGCTGCAACGGGCAAATTCTTAATCCAGCATTGCCTTTTCTCTTCATCAAAAAGAGCTGTTTTAATTAATGAAGCAAGCTCCTTTCGCTGGTGCGATTCAGCAATTAAACCCACCTGATAATGCTCAACAACACGTTTCATCTCCGGAAGATTCGACACCAAAACCGGCACTCCGGCCTGAATGTAGTCGAACAGCTTATTGGGAAGTGCAAAACGGTAATTCAGCCCCAAATCCTCTTCCAGCGAAATCCCCAAATCGGCTTGCCGGGTAACTTCGTTCAATTCACCAATTGGCAAACGCCCTAAAAACCTGACCTTTTTATCAAGTTCCAATTCGTAAACCATCTCCTGAAGTTGAAGCCTGATGTCGCCATCGCCAGCCAGCCAAAGTTCAGCTCCGTCAACAAACTGCATGGCCCTGATGGCCGACTCAATGCCGCGCCCCAGATTCATAGCCCCCTGGTAAAGAATGATCTTTGCGGTGCTACTCATCCGGTGATTCGAAGTTATCGGATGAGTAGTATCTTTTGCTTCACAAACCGGCAGATTTCGCACCACCTTAAAATCGATGTTGTACTGCTCTCGGTAAACTTCGGCAATCAATTCGGAAACGGTATAAGCAGCCGAAACTTTGGGGACCAGCATGCGTTCGAGCCATTTCCAGATTGCCCGAACCACAGGCCGTCCCAGCAACTCAGGAACCTCTGTAAAATATTCGTGGCTGTCGTAGATCAGTGGTTTTCTGCGAATCCGGCTCACCAGAAAATTAGCCAACAGTGAGTCCAGATCGTTGGCCACCAAAAGATCGGGGGACAATTTCAGGAGGTAAAAAAACAAGCGGAAGTTGTAACCAAGATAAAACATCGGCCCTTTGCGAAACAACAATTTCATGCGATGCGTTGGGTAAATACGTTCTACCGGAAGACTTTCAGGCAAAATACGCCCCACAAGCACCGGCTCGAAACCCATTTTCTGCAAACTCACAGCTACTTTGTGTACCCGGTTGTCGGTAACCAGATCGTTAATTACGCTGAGCGAAACTTTTTTCGACATGATTTTGGCTCCTTCATTCAGCCAAGTTAAACGAAAAAGGCCAACGTTCTGTTATCTTTGCCCCAAAATAATTCCAATGATCCGCTCATTCACCAATTATTCGCTGCGCAACCACCACACTTTTGGTACCGAAGCTTCGGCCCGTCATTATTTCGAATTCACCGAAACCGAAGATTTGAAAGGTTTCCTGGAAACCACTCTGGAATGGAAAAACCTACCCATTCTGATTTTGGGAGAAGGCAGTAATCTGCTGTTCGTGAACGATTTCAACGGATTAATGTTGAATCCGAACATTCCGGGAATTGCCGAAGTGCATGAAGACCGCAACAACATTTGGCTCGAAGTTGGGGCCGGTGTTCGGTGGGATGATTTGGTAGATTACGCGGTATTTAATGGCTGGGGCGGAATCGAGAATTTGTCGCTCATTCCGGGGAAAGTTGGAGCCGCGGCGGTTCAAAACATTGGCGCCTATGGCATGGAAATTCAAAACCGCATCGAGTCGGTCACCGGTTTCGACCTCGAAACCCTTAATGAAAACACCATCGACGCACCTGATTGCCTGTACGGATACCGCGACAGCATTTTCAAAAACCAGTTAAAAGACAAATTTGTAATTACTTCAGTCGTTTTCAAACTCGACAAGTTTCCGGAGTTTATCCTGAACTACGGCGACCTGAAAGCCGAAACTGAAAAGCTCGGGAACATCACTCTGCGGAATATTCGCAAAGCGGTGATTGCCATTCGCGAATCGAAATTGCCCAATCCAAAAGTGTTTGGCAACGCCGGAAGTTTCTTTAAAAATCCGATTGTTGAATCGTCACTGGCGGAGCATTTGCTGACCGAAAATCCTAAAATGCCCCACTACCCTGCTTCCGAAGGCAAAACCAAACTGGCAGCAGGTTGGCTCATCGAACAATGTGGCTGGAAAGGTTTCCGCCGCGGCGATGCCGGGGTACACGAAAAACAGGCACTGGTGCTGGTGAATTACGGAAATGCAACCGGCAAAGAAATCTACGATTTATCGGAAGAAATCCGTCAATCGGTCATTGAAAAGTTCGGTGTAGAACTGGAACGTGAGGTGAATGTGATAGGGTAAAAAGTGATCAGTGGTCAGTCGCAGTTGGCATAGACTATTCCAGATCAAGGGCTATTCCAATATTTTCCTTAACCTTATTAACCAGACTCTTAGGCAAATCACCAACTTTTTGAATAAAACGCTTGTTATCAATTGCCCTTAATTGATCAATCATGATGTCACAACTCTCAAGGAGATTAGCCACGCCTTTCTTTAAATGAACTCTCAGTATTTCTGAATCTTTTCTGACATTTGTTGTGATCGGACACACAATAGTAGATGGATGAAGAGTTTTATTTAGCAAATCTGTTTGAATAACCAACACTGGCCTTGTTTTGCCGGGCTCGGTTCCAATTTGAGGATTCAAATCAGCAATCCATATTTCAAACTGCTTAATCAACATGGTCAATCTCCTCAAATTCTTTTAAAACTGAAAGAGATTCATCTCGAACCAGTTCCGATTCTTTGGCTAGTTTCTGTTCAAGAATTTGCCTCCTCTGAATTTTATTGTAGTATTCTATAGCCTCATTGAAATACCTGTTTCTGGGCTTTTTGATCTTTGATAAAATCTTTTCAGTTTCACCAAAAATCGAATCATCTATTTTTAAAGATACTGTTTTCATTGCAATAAAGTATATCCCAAAAGTATATACTAATTCGATAAAAGCAAAACAATTTGATCTTTAAAATAAAAGCATAAATCAATGATTATTAAATAAATCAATCGTATGCTGCAACAAAGTCACCCCGCCCCAATTTCCGTGGTGCGGAATCACCCATTTTGCATCGGGGTATTTTTCCTGAACTTTTTTCACTGAAACCGGCCATTCGTTCATGTTGGCATCGCCGGTAAATCCAAGGTTTGGGCTTTCAATCGATTTTATCATACAACCACCAAACAGCAGATTCAATTCTTTAATGTAAACCGTGAGGTTATCGGGAGAATGTGATTCACCGGGAAAATAAACATCAAAACTCAGATTGCCTTTATTCAGGCACAAGCCTTTTCCGATGGGAAATACATGATTGGGCTTCGAAAATTTCATTTCGGCATATACTTCCCGATACTTTGCCTGCTCCGGTTTTTGCAGCCACGAAAGGATTTGTTTTTGGGTAGCTGCCGATCGCTCGTCGATCAATTTACAGGTGCGGTCTGATCCGTAAACCGGCATTTGGTGCTGAAGCAAGCATCCGGTTCCGCCTAGGTTGTCGATATGAAATCCGGTTAAAACAGCGGTTATGTTCTTCGGTTTTATGTCTTTGTTGATGAACTGCAAAACCTGTTCGGTCGCTTCATCGGTGTATGGTGTGTCGATTAAAACAATCTCGTTGTCTGACGCTTTCACAATCAGCGAGTTCGATTCCCATGGAAAAGAATGCGTCACCACCCAAACTTCATCAGTCAACTGACTTATTTTCAACTCCTGACTTAAAATAACCTCTTTCTGTGCCAAACAAACGCAACTAATTAAAAAAGTAACGATTAGAACGAAAATGTTTCTCATGGCAAAAGTTTCTGTTACTGTTTCTCGGCGATAAAAATCAGGTCAACCGTAATCGATCCGTCGGGTTCCTGATAATCCTGCCGGTCGAGTTTTAGTATTTTGAACCCGCTTTTCTCAAACGCAACCTGCAAATCGGTTTGCCGATGGTAGTTGAAATAAACCTCCGAATCGCCCGAGAAACTGGTTTTCTCAAAGCCTGCACGGTTTTCGTCGCCTTCCATCGTGCTCAGGTAAATAACGCCACCTGGATTTAAAAGCTCAGAACAATCACCAATCAGTTTTGCTACATCTTCTTTCGACAAAAACGGCAGACAAAACGAGCACATCACCGCATCAAACTTTTCAGGAATTACTGAAACATTCCGAACATCCATTACCCTGAAATCCACTTCAGGCAAGGCTTTCCGGGCAAGTTCAATCATTTTGGGTGCCAAATCAACCGCCAGAATCCGGCTTTCAGGAAAGTGGTTTTTCAGGAATTTGGTAACATTACCCGGACCGCAAGCCAATTCCAAAATAGCCGGACTGACTGCTTTTACCTGTTGTACA
>Ga0172367_10001947_pt1 | contig 29130 bp, 27 predicted proteins | sample Lak10m_FD_114542 | JGI IMG/M metagenome (GOLD analysis project Ga0172367, IMG submission 114542) | Freshwater microbial communities from Kabuno Bay, South-Kivu, Congo - kab_022012_10m | ecosystem: Environmental > Aquatic > Freshwater > Lake | place: Democratic Republic of the Congo: South-Kivu...
AAACGGTTGCGATATAGGGAACATCGGGCACTTCCTCAAAGGTGGGACCAACGAACCAAAGCAGGTGAATACCCTGCGCTTTGATAAAGGCTGATAATCTTTCGGCGTGATTCGGCAAAATTCGCGTTCTGATCTTTGCCGCTGAGTTTTCAATGTTGAGCCGCTTCTTTATAATTTTCTGCCAGTGTTTATCCTGCCGGGGTTTGAATGAATCAAAAGCGGGCAAAATGCCCAAGTCTAAGTTTTCGGCTTGGATGAATTCTTCAAAACCGGCGCTGGAGTTTACCAACAAAGTAAACTGATGACGGCTCTCCCCAGCCAACGCAGCCAGAGACTTGAGAATCTCCGTTTGAAACGTATAGCCTCCGCCAGCCTTTATTTTGATCTGGCTGCAATACACACCAACATGCATACTATTAACTCTTTTCCATCATGCCGAACGGCGGGCAGCCATGACAACATGCCACGTTGAATCTGAGATCGTTTCGTCGGGCGAAAACCCGTTGAAAGCCTTGAGCGCTTCAAACCCGCTATGGGCAAGAAATGCCTTCATTTCCTGAAGCAGAAAAAAACGATTCGTTTGGGTTTCAGACAATGTTTTGTAGGTCTGGTCCGGCAGGAATTCATACACAGAATATGACACATGTGCCAGTTGCTGCGCATCTTCGAGTATTGTTTCTGAAATCCGCAACACTTCGCGGTCTGCCAATTTCCAGCGGCGCACACGCAGCGGGTCAAAATTCTTGAGCATGGCAGGTGCATGCCAGAATTCAAAAATGAACAATCCGCCGGGCTTCAAATGCTGATGAACCGATTGCAACACCTTGAAGATATTCTCATTGGTGGCGACATATCCAATTGAATCGAACAGGCACATGACGGCATCAAAAGGCGCTTCTGGAATGTTCAGGGCGCGCATATCCTGCTGACGAAAATCCACAGCAGAGGCGGCAGCGACCGCCTTCTGTTTTGCCTGGGAGAGCATGTCGGCGGAGTAGTCTGTGGCGGTCACTTTGTAACCCAGTTTTTCCATTTCGAGAGCGTGCCTACCGGTGCCGCAAGCCAGTTCGAGCAATTTCTTCGAGCCGCCTTCGCCAAATTTTTGAATACAGGCATCAACAAACTTCGCCTCTTCGTTGTATGGTTTTTCGGCGTAGAAGAGATCATATAATTCGGCGTGTCGTCCGATGTACGAACTTTCTGCATTAAGTGTCATGAGTTAACCTTTGCGAGATTGCCGGATCACATCGGCAATGTAACTGATCTTTTCCTCGCTTAAAGTGTGGGTGGATGGCAGGTACAAACCGGTCGTCCATAGAGCATCGGCAATCGGCAGCGGGTCGGCTTTAAAACCGGGGATGTTTTGCAGGCATGGCTGCTGGTTCATTGGGCAGAAGAAGGTTCTGGTTTCAATTCCGGCTTCCGCCAGCTTTGCGATCAAGGCATCGCGGGATATACCAAATTTCGGGGAGACCGTCAGCGCATACATCCAATATACATTGCGCGCCCAATCCAACTCGACAGGCAGATGAAGACCGGGAATATCGCCCAGATGACGGTTATAGGTATGCGCCACACGCCTCTTTTCCTCGACGATCTGCTCGATCTTTTTCACCTGCGCCACACCCATCGCCGCCTGATACCCGGTCATACGGAAGTTGTAGCCAAGCGCTTCATGCCGGAAACGGGGCGTTGTGAAGGCGAGGTTACGCAATAGCCTTAGTCTTTCGGCAAGTTCGTCGTTATCGGTGACAACCATGCCGCCTTCGCCGGTGGTGATGATCTTGTTGGCGTAAAAGCTGAAACAAGACATATCGCCAAAACTGCCCACCATGCGCCCGCGGACGGTTGCGCCGTGCGCCTCTGCCGCATCTTCGATAACAAGCAGGTTGTGTTTGCGGGCGATCTCCATCAGACGATCCATATCCACAGGGTGCCCATAGAGATGAACTGGAATGATGGCGCGGGTCTTGGGCGTGATGAGCGATTCGAGCAGGTCAAGGTCGAGGTTCCAGGTCACATTCTCCGAATCGACCGGAACCGGAACGGCGTTGTTGTGGGCAACACTTAACGCTGTGGCAATATTCGTGGATGCGCTGACCAGCACTTCATCCCCGGGTTGAATGCCAGCCGCCGCAACCGCCACATGCAGGGCAATGGTGCCATTCGCAACCGCCACGCCGTGCTTGCATCCGCAATAGGAGGCGAAGCGTTCTTCAAATTCTTTCAAGGCTTCACCAAACGTGCCCGATATTTCGCCGCGCTGAAGCGCCGCCACGACGGAATCGATCTCGTCCTGTTCAATAACCGGCTCAAAAACTGGGATCTTCATTTTGAGAACTCCACATTCACTTTGTCGTAATCTGTGCCAAGGAATGGACCTTGTTTGACGCTAATGCACTGCATATCTTCGATCACTCGCAGGGAATGAACGCCATGTATCAGAACGATCGCATCGCCGGGGTTTAGCACCACTTCGCGGAACATTTCACCCTCATCTGTGTAAAGCTGAACTGCCACCACGCCGCGTTGAACGACAAACATTTGCTGGAGGTCGTTAATCTCTCTTGTGAAGGGACGATGGTAATGCGGCGGCTCAAAGAATCCCGCATCATGTGCCAGTAGCCCAAACTGAAAGGATGACTCAGGCGGCGAAAAAAAGGTGGTCTTTTCAACTCGTTCGGCTGCCCAGATGATCTCGGCATATCGTTTTCCGTTATGTTCAATGGTCTCAATCATGGATTGTGATCCTCGTTATAGGTTTTCCATGCCATTCTTTTCAGCCTAGCTGGTTGATTTGAACAGCGCCAATACGCTTCACTTCTCAAGAATCCATTGCCAATTCTGTAATCTTGGGATTGAAGTTCAATATAACTGAAATATTTTGAAAAAAGCTTCCCAAAATCTTTCAGTTCATGAAACCTTGTCATGTGATCGGAACCTTCCAGTCCCAAAGACTCATATCCAACAAAAACTCCATCAACGGTAAGGGAATCTGCAATCTTAGATAAAACCTTATCTAATGTTTCAGGAGAAAAATGCCCAATGGCACCACCCCAAACTATCACATCATATTTCGGCGCAGGGAAATCCATTTCCACTGCATCCAGCAAGTGGTACTTTACATTTGCGGCAGCATTTTCTCTTACTGCGCATTGAATTGCTGAAGGTTCAATGTCAATACCATCAACATGGAGACAATTGGCAGAAAAAAAACGTTTGGTAAAAAAGCCATCACCACATCCAATATCCAGCAATCTATCGTTTTCCTTGATAATCTGTGTTGCATAAAAACCTCTGTAATAAGCAAATGGTCCATTTACCTTATCACCTAACACAAATTGACACATTCCCATCCGGTGGTTGTAAAAATGAGGCTGGATATTGGCATACTCCCAATCGAGTCTAAATTTACTTTGATATATTTTCAAAAGCCACCCAACTGCCATTTTTTCACTCAAACCTCCAAGGTAGACGAATTTATCACCGAGTGACCGAAAAGAGCGAGCTACCCTTGAATACTTTTTTATAAATACTTTCATGAATAATTTCGCTGAATTATTCATGTTAAAACGTTTCGAAGGTTCTGGATTTGGATTAGTTTCCATTAGGAGAAATCCTTAATTTGAATAATCCTGCCTGCTTCAACATTTATAACCTGCATCTCTTCGATCACTTTCAAACGTTGAGATCCGCGCAGATAAGTAAGGTTACCGTCTTTATCGCGCGATTCACGGAATTTGGATTCCACGTACCCTTCCTTTACGGTCTTAATGGGAATATTCCCGACCTTATCTTTACGCACAAAATGAGCATTGTTTCCCGCCGAATTGCAGCCGACAAAGGCATATCCTTTCTTCTCAGCAAGAAGGCATAAAGCTTTTAGCGAGGCGCCCCAATACAGGTTTGAATAATGCGACCGGGTGCGATCGAACGCCGGATCGTATGGAACCGTAACAGCATGATCGGCGCCAAACGCACTGTTATATTCCGCCACTACAAGGACGGGGTCAACAACATTTATGGCTTCCCATACCCAGTAGTCATTCCCGTCAATGTCCACGCTAAGCAAACCGATCTTCCCTGTGTACCCTGCTGATTCAAAAAGCCCATTCACATTATCACGGTCGATAAATGCGCCAACTGCCTGCAGATCATACCGCCAGATATCCGGCAGGTTTCGCACAGCTTCCATGCTGGCATGGTTGCCGTCCATGATCAAACCACTCCAATTATCGTTGAGTAAAAGGAAGCGGGTATTGGCTTCTGTATAGGCTTGCACCCCAAATTCGATAAAGGTATGTTTTTCGGGTTGGGTCTGATGAATAAGATATTGCAAAATTCCATCATCGCCAAACTGTGAAAAGACTTTAAACTCCGCATCATGCAGGTTTTCATAGATGCCATGTGCCTTTACCTGGTTTGCCAACATTCTACCCATAAGTAAAAGCGGGGTGATTTCCTCCCGCCCAGACTTCACCTTACGGTTTTTTTTATTTTGAGGAACTGCCTGTATTTTTCTTAACCATTTGACCATTTTTGATTCACTTTCTTCGCAGGGTTTTGATTATTTTTTTGAAGATCAATCTGGCTTCCATGTACCATCTGGAGTATTTACTTTCCGATGGGGCTGCCTTTTGTTTTGGGCGGGTACCACATTCCTTTTGCCATAAAACAGGACATTCCAGGTTTTCACGAGCAGATGGCCACACCTCCGGGATCGGCGGGCATGCTTCCGGTAAATTAACATGCCATTTGTAGCCAGTAAAGCTCTTTACATTGGCTGACTCATCACCGAATCCAAGATGCTGAACAATGCCGTAAGGCGGGCGCATGCACAATCCCTGGTTTAAGATATGCAAATATGAAAAACGGACAGCCCATAGATTTCTTGATTTTTCCAAATTCGCCATTTTTACCAGGTCGGCGCCATAACGATAAATATCGATCCCGCGGCGCTCACATTCGCCTATTAGGGTAAGCGCATCTTGATCCATCCCCTGCCATGCTCTGCGCCATGTACCCCACACATAACACTCGGCTCTTCCATCAAAAAAAGGTTGGGCAACCACATCACTGGGCGTGGTTAATGGGTGTGCCCATCCGGTGACACTCATCACATGTTCGTCGTCCTTGTATTGCTCCAGCGCTGCACAAAGATATGTATAGGTACCGGGCGCGCATAGAAGGTCATCCTCGAAAATGATGGCAGCTTCGTGTTTGTCCAGTATCTGCGTCACACCGTCCATAATTGACTTTCCCAAGCCATAGTTCTGATCCCTTTCGAGCAAATGCAGATCGCACCAGTCGATTTTTCGTAAAATTTGGCGGACCAGGTTTACGTTCTCGGCATCAGCCGGGGTTTTAGGACCATCAGAGAAGGCATAGATCAATGGAACCTGATCAACACGCAAACACTCCAACGTCTGCTGCAAAAGGTCAATGCGGGTATAGGCGAATAGGATCACAGGGACGGCAGAGTCCATCAGAATCTCTCTACAAACAACCCAGTGTTCACAAGAATTTCCCGGTCACCGATAAGGTTTTTTGTATCAGCAAATCTTAGCTTTAGAGGATCTGGAACATATTGAAGTGTGCCGGACGAATGAAGAAGATCGACATTCTGAAGTCTTTCCTGCGCTTCGCGCATGGAATCAGCAAAGTGCAGTTCACTGGTCTCAAAAGACCCGGCTTTTTCAACCATGGGAGGTGTTTCGACAACCACCCAATCAAGCTGAATATCCCTTGGCAGAAATGGGCGAATCTGGAAATAATGCGCGCCACACGCTCCACCATAATCAATGACCCTCAACTTGTTCCTGTCACCAATTTGATGCCATGCCATGAGAACAGCCAGCAATGATTGAGTCCCATATTCACTCAAGGGCATCTCGCCACTTAACATGTACTCCTTGGTAAGGCGCGTCTTTTCAAATACAACCCGAACCAGACCATCATCCTCATAGCCTAAACCCGTGCATGCCTTTTGCGCATCTCCGTACGTCTCGTAGAATTCGATTTGTATCTTTTTCGTTTTCAAAGGTGATGGCTCCGCCAGAAAACGGTATAAGATCGGAGGGATGAAGTCTGTTATTTTCACAGTTGCCAGCCCATCATTGATTTATCCAAGTTTCTCACGTTCCAGCCTGCCATCCAAATAAAAAACAACACACTCAAAACCAGCATCCCAACTAAACATGACATTGAACAAGTCCTGATTGAGATAAAAAAGTTCCTGCATGGGGTTGGCAAACGGAGAGAAGATCAAATCTGACCATGCCGAGGAACGGACGCCTTCTAATTCCCTTTCACTGTACTCAAAGAATATCAGTTTGTCGGCAATACTCATCAGATGCCACTTATGCATTCCTTTGGCCCAGCCAAACAACATGTCCTTTCCAAGTGTGGGAGTTTCGATATAGCCTCGTTTTCCCACCCGCACAAGTTCCGAACAAGCGGCAATAGGGTCGTCTACGTGTTCAAGCACATGCGAACAATAGACAAAGTCGTAGGATTTGTCTTCAAATGGCAGATGGTTAATATCCGCCACCTTGAAAGGTTTGCCGTGGGTCTGAAGATCCTCATACCGGTGATTCGTGTTTTCGGTATACAAATCAACCAGCATGGTGGCAAACGGAAATGGATAAGCGCCGGAGCCGACATCCAGAACGCTGTCGTCCGGGGCAATCTCGAATTGGTGATATTTGGATTGGTAGGAATAGCGATCCAATTCGCCGTCATATTTGGGGCGGGAACGCAAGACAATCAATTCCAAATTCATGAAAGCCAGAGCGCGTTTGATAAATCCTTTAAACATTTGATTTACTCCATAGAAGATTTGAACCATAAATACAAGCATTTTTCTAATATAACTTTCAAAACGCTTTTTATCCTCAAAACAGGCGGCAAGCAGATATGCCAGGTATAGGATCACGGCGAAAACCGACAAGCATACAACAATTAGTTTTGCGTAATTGAAATTCGCAGAAAGCGCTTGATGCGTTAACGAGAAAGCGAACAACAGTAAAGGAAAGTGAACGATGTATAACGTATAAGAGAATTTTGCGGCAGAGGAAAAGAAATACAATAAATTAGTTCCGCCTCCCCACACAAATATCGCGCCAGACACCAACAGGGACAACGCAAAGGTTGCGAGGAAACCATTTACGGTATTATCGCCTTGTAAAAATACCCGCGGCATAGTAAGTGAGTAATATAGGGACAAACCAAACGCCAGCGCATATACAGCGGGCGCAATGCTGCCACTCCGCATAATCTTTTTATCGCGCATCATAAAAAACGCCGCGCCCAGCCCCCAAACCGCCACAAAGACCAGTGAATCCATTAATTCCATACTTACCAGGTACAAAAGGATCAACACCGTCAATTTCGCCAGCCAGCTGCCACTACCTTTAATTAAAATCGCCACTAGCATGGCAACGACATATATCTTCACTTCAACATACAAACTCCATAATGCGCCGTTGACCAAAAGCAAGCCACCTCTCATCAACAAGCTGTCATCAATTTCACTAAATGAGAACAAAAAACTTTCGCGTATAACATATAAATCCGAAGGCAGACGAAAGGATTGCGAGCCATGTAGACCGAAATAGGATACAACCCCATAAAGAATACCGCTTAATGCGATGGAAGCCATTAACGGGGGATAAATTCTGGCAATCCTTGAAACCAAAAAATCAGACCACTTGAAATATCCATTTTTGGAAACATTTCCAAAAATGCTGAACGTGATCAGGTATCCGCTCAGGATGAAAAAGATATTCACCGCCCAAGCGCTCAAAAACCTAAACATATCAGGCAAAAATCCCGCCGTGCCCGCGTAAGGATACACAAAGGCTACATAAAGGTGACTGAGCAGTACAACAATTGCCAGTAAGCCGCGATAAGAATCGTACAGTTTCAAGTTTTGCATTATTAATCACGCAAGTATTCAACTTGCCGAGTTGTACAATTTGGCGAGTTGAATAACCATAGGAGACATACGTTTTAGTAACTTGCCATTATGCACCAAGATCGCATACAGTCCATCGGCAACTAAAATCCGCACGCCCTTGTTTTTTCTAGTTAGCCGTATAAACTCTTTGATTTTTGAAATATCGTTTGAATATTCTAAAGTATAGTCAACAAAAGAATTTTTTGGCGGGGCAATCGTCTTTCCTGTAAGATTGAGCCATAAACGGCGTTTAATTCGAAATATTACAGTTTCGTTTTTACTTTCGGAGTCTGGATTGAATATTTTATCCAAAAAGATCCTAATTCCCAATTTCATGGCATCGGATTCAACAGCATCAGCATCAGTTGGTAAAGCATCATGCCATCTTTTTATATTATATGCAATCAAATCCTCCTTACCAAAAAGGATATCGGCAACAATATTTTCAAGACGTGCAGGCACATCCGGCCATATTTGATCATTATTACCATCGCTGGGAACCGTTTCGCCAAGGTCAAGTGCCGGAATAAGCGTCCGCCAATGATAGAATCTGATAGATTTAATCAAATATTTCCAAGCGTAATCCATATCTAGTATAGCATCTAGTTTTTTATGATATTCTTCCACAGATGTGGCAACTTGAATAAAATCATCGTCAGGATAAAACATATTACCGGTAAATGAAAGCACTGGAATGCCAACTCTGGCAGCTTCCTGCCCCATCACTGACCAGGCGACAAGGCAGATATCCGCCAGTTCCAAAAGGTCATAACTGGAAACAGGATCATCCGGCCAAATGATTATGAATGCCTCCGTGTTTTCCGGAAACTCGGCTTTCAATTGCTCAAGGTGCTTCGAATTTAAACCATATAGTCTGTTTCCTTCACGCGGATGGATCCGGACTATGATTTGGATATCGTTACGAAGAGCAGCATAATTACGTAAAAAAGACAGCCATTCGATTTGGTTAGAAAAAGCATCCACAACGTTCGTGTCTTCTTTCCAGATTTTCACTGCGACTTGCCCCGTACTCCTTTCATCTTGACTACTTGTGTAAACGATTATCTTCTTGCGATGTGGATCCATCTGCAATTTATGGAAAATAAGCGCAGGATCGCTATCTTTCTGAGCGGAAAAGATATGAGACCCGGAACTATACATACGATAAATCGTGTCTTTCCAGCATTCCAGCACGTATCTTGCTGGAATGGGAGTGTCTTTGGCAGTGAACCACTGTTGGCTGTGCCGATAACGCCAGAATTCATAAGTTGATGCCCAGATAGAAAATCTCGAGAAATCTATGTTGTAATGCACCGGATGCGTCAACGCCATCCTAGCGACATGATGGTTCACTGCACTATGGCGCACTGCCTGACATTGGGCGTACTCATTAAAAGTCAATACCAGATTCGGGTTATATTTTTTAAAAATGGCGTTAGCAATAGCGATGGTCAACGCCGTATTTTTAATATAAAGTTCGTAAAGTTTTCTATGTTCAGCGGAAAGATTTGGAGAATAGGGATACTTGGTCTCCAAAATAAAATCATATTGAGCAATTTCCCCTACTGGGAATCCGTCATACGTCACGCTTATCAAATCATCTAATTTATTTTTTGTTAAATCGTCAATGCTGCTCAATAGGTCATCATTTACAAATTCCGAAAGATCTATCGGTAAAAAACCGTATCTCTCGCGAACGCTGGTAAAGCGCTTCAAACAGATACTACACACGTCCGCTTTCTCTTTTGGCGAAGACACAACGGTAATTTTGCTCATTACCATCATGGGGCAGCGCAGCATTTGACCGGTACAGCGCGTCATCATTACATGACCGCCTTCTTTCACAACGGCGTCACCTAACACGGACAAGCTTCTGACAAACGGATAAATACCGGCTTCGGGAATAAATAAAATGACATCTTTATTTTGAATGTGCATCAATTCTCCACACACTTTGCACGTCAACTTAATAAGCCAAATTGGATTCGATCCAACGGCGCATGACATTATGAAAGCCGTTGATTTGATTAATCAAAGATATTTTGATTTCTTCGTAATTCTTTTTTATGCTCTCTTGATCAGCTAGGGATTCGTCAATTAATAAATTTAATCTATTTTCAAAACCCTGCCAAGTAATTTTCACAGATCGGTCGCTAATGCCAAGTTCTTTGTATAACTTCTCGATTTGCGGATAATTAATAAGTCCAATTGTAGGCACAGCCAGCCCAATGCCGCAAACGTTAGCGTGAAATCGAGTTCCTAAAATCAAATTGCATTTTCTGTATAAATCAAAGATATACTCTTGCGCCCCCTTTCCATGTAAATAAGGAGCCACTGTTATTCTACTTCTACGAAATCTATCTTCGATGTTTTCAAGGGTGTCGGCAATAATACCAACGTCTTTAAATATGTGCGGGATAAAGACGATGCTTATATCCAAATCCTGCCGTAGTTGGTTATTGATTAAACTGCCGAAAGCCTTTAAAAACTGCTCATAACTAATCCTAGGCATACCAGGTGTGGCATCGTGGAATCTCTGATCAATCATATCGCCAGCCAGATTCACTGCTATTATTTTTTTGTTCACCGGTAACTCTGGATGATAAAAATCCTCCACCTCGGTAAAAAATCCGCCATCTGGTACTCTGTGAATGTTCTCTAAATATTTTTCCCCTAAAATATCCCTAATTGTGTTCTCGGATCCGTCATTTCTCACAGAGACTAAATATTTCGGCGAGCTATTAAGGTAATCAAGAAATTTTTTAAACTTCAGCACGTTTTCTTCCAGCGCGCCCTGACCCGCATCACAGCCAAGAGCGTAAAAAACAATCGGAGGCTTGATTTTTTCCATTATTTCGCGGCTGATGTTTATAGATGTGCCTGTACATGAGTTCTTAACCCAAAGTTCAAAGTAATTGCCGCCCCCGATCATTACAACATCGTGTTGATTGGCTAACTGAACAAAATTTTCATCGTATTTTCTAATATTCCAATAAAATTCTCTTATTTCCAAGTCTGTATATTCAATGGCGCACCCTAAATTCTTTCTCAAAAATGCCCGTGTGCCAACATGGTTGGCATTATCTCCGATATTTCCCTCAAAGCTTGCTAAATGAAGGATTTTCAGTTTCTTCATTTTATACCGTCCTCCAAAATAACCTAAAATACCCTTGATGCTTGCGGGAAATCATATGCTGCCACATTGCCAAACGTCTTTATAGAGACGAAGCAAATCAATTATTTCAAATCTTGAAAGTATTTCTGTCTGCTAATATCCCATGTGCTTGAGTTCTGCAATATCTCTAGACACATTTTGGCGCTATTTCCTTCGCCAAAATGATTTACAACTTTAGGCGTTAAGTTCTGCGCCATATTAATTGCCTTCAATATCTCTGCTTTTTCATACCCGCAATTAATAATATCGCTGCTCAACGAGCGATTCTGCTGTCTTGAACCAATATTAACCGTTGGGATACCGTAATAGGGAGCTTCGCGGATCCCACTACTTGAATTGCCCAGAATGAATTTCGCATTTTTCAGCAACACTAAAAATCTTTCAAACCTGATGGAAGGAAAGATGCGAATATTAGAATTGTTTTGAAATCTCTTGTATTCCAAAAAAATAAAATCAGACCCCTGGTCGTTATTGGGGTGAACAACAATATATTTCAGCCCGCTTTCTAAAACGGCATTGACCAGATTTTCCGCCTGCCATCTAATATTATCAAATTCAGTTGTCACGGGGTGAAAAATCAAGATGGCATAATTTTCAAATGGAATATCATAAGTTTTTTTCACTGCATTAAGATCGGGTAGTTTGTCAGACAGCATGATGTCAACATCCGGCGAGCCAATCACAAAAATCGACTTCTCATCTTCACCCATTTGCATCAGCCGCCTTTTTGCTTCTACATTGGATACAAAATGAATGTGAGATAATTTGCTAATTGAATGCCTTAAAAGCCCGTCAATCGTGCCGGATACTTCACCGCCTTCAATGTGCGCGATCAAGAAGTTGTTTAGTGCGCCAACAATCGCACCCGCCAAAGCCTCAACCCGGTCTCCATGAATAATGATCAGGTCCGGCGCAATATCTTTTACATAGTGCGAAAAGCCATCGATTGTTTTAGCTAGGATTGTATCCATCGCATCATTGTCAAAATGATTGTAATACTTAAAGATGTTTTTGAAGCCGCTGTTGACAACTTCGTAGACCGTACTGCCGTAGCGTGGATTCATGTGCATGCCGGTTACAAAGATATGTACATCAAAAAAGCCGGATGCTGAAATAATCTCAATCAGCGACTTAAGTTTGCCAAAATCTGCGCGTGTGCCAGTTAAAAAAATGATTTTTTTCAATGAGCTTCTCGTAAAACCGGGTCTGAGCGTCTAAAACAGTATGATCTTTTTATGATTCCGTCCAGACTGAATGCCGTAGTTGCCATTTGCCGTTCACTTTTTTCCATAAATGCGGGCTTCTGAATTTATCGGCAATATCGAAGAACTCTTTTTCGGTCAGTCCTGTATACTCCAAAAAATCCTTGAAAAATCTTGATGGGAATTCTTCCTCATATTTTTTTACCAACGCCACGCCTTCTTCGCGTGTAATCTTATGATTTCTTATTTCTTGCGAGGCATCGTACGTACATCTGCCCAAGCCAAATTTAACCAACGTAGTCCAGTAGAAGAACGGGTCAGTCGCATCGTCAATGCTCGAATACTTTGAATAGCTGCCTTCTGTCCGTTGAGTATTGGGCTTAAAACCTGTATTCTTGCTGCAATAGTAGAAGCATTCTTGCGGGTCCCATTTCAGGTAATAACCCATGTAATGAACCTCGACGCCCACCCTTTCTAGATCCTCTTTCACGGGTGGCATATATGGTTTCAAATCGTTCATCTCAAGACCGTATTTTGTGATTAGCTCAGGCACTGGCACGCCACCCAGTTTAGTCTCTTCAAATTTTACTTGCGTAAAAAACTTCATATCCATGGTCGGCTTTTCATTTTCATTAATACTGTTTCCATACTCTGCCTGATTTTCGCCATAAAATACCAACTTAATGTTATGCATAATGGCGTACTTGGGACCGATGAAGCGCTGCCCAACGATAAAAGGCTGGAATGGATGAAGAAGGTTAATATACGCGAGTTTGGTAAGAAGTCTGTGAACCTTCCCGTTCGGAGTAAAAAGGACGTTATCAAAACCTGAATGTATCCACGCTATCATATTCTTAAAGCCGATATCGGTATAAATGTGCGGCGCCCATGTTACGGTTAATGGATGCATCCCGTATTTATACTTTAAAATATGAGAGACAAAACCGGAATCTTTCCCCCCACTGCCAGGAACAATGCAGTCATAGGAGCCGTCTTTACTCCTGTGCTTATTGCAAAGCTCAATTAATTCCTGTTCGCGCGCCTGCCAGTCAATTTTGGCGTCTTTCCAGTCCTGATATGTGCATGCCGAACACACACCTTGCTCGTCAAATTGGATTGTGTCTTTTTTTTGCTCAATGCTATTTTTGAATTCAACCGTAGAACTTGGGCGTTGATTGGAAATTACGCACTTTTTGCAAAACTCAACTTTTTGCGGAAGTCCATATAGCGCGGTCAGATTTTCCGCGTCGTCCATTTCATATTCTTTTGGGTCTATGTCAAAATTCATCATTGCCTCTCACTGTTGGTCAATAGATTATTTAAAATCCGCAAGCCGACGTCCCCGCTTTTTTCAGGATGAAATTGCATGCCATACACATTCCCTTTTTTCAAGATCGCGCAAAATTTCTGCCCCCCATATTCCGCGTCAGCAATTGATACAGATTTATCGTCGGGGTAAACGCAAAATGAATGGATAAAATATACATCAGGCTGATCGGGAATTCCGTTGAGGATGATTTTATCCCAATACCCCACGCTTGTAGTGTTCAGAGTGTTCCATCTCATGTGGGGAATCGCGTAGCCTTCGATATTTACTTCTTCTGTTTGCTTGAATTGAATTACTTTCCCTTTGACTATATCAAGCCCCTGGTGGTGTCCAAACTCAAAACTCTCAGAAAGCATAATCTGCATACCGAGGCATATGCCAATAAACGGCTTGTCTTTTGAAATGTATGTGTTAATTCCGTCAATAAGGTTTTTTTGGCGTAATTGCTCCATCCCGTATCCGAAGGCACCATCTCCGGGCAATACTAGAAACTCGGCAGCCATGACTTCTTCTGGCGTGTTGATTACCAGCGCGTCACAATTCAAGGTTTTAAATGCAGTTATCACACTCTTTAAATTGCCTGCTCCATAATCAATTATCGAGACTTGTTTTCTTTTTTTGTTTTCAGGGATGGATATGCTTTGGACTTTTCGCACATCAGTGTAGGGCGCGACTTTATTCTTGATACTCTGTATGGTCGTCTTGTCGTAGTGCAAGATCGACGCCATGGAAACGGCGCTGCAATGGGTTTTATTAAAACAATCCAATACGTCATCTTCACTGCCAGCGCCGCCACAGGCAATAACCGGAACCGATACCTGTGCCATAATTTTATTAATTAGATCGGTATCGTATCCTTTTTCAGTTCCTTCATTGTCAACTGATGTTACCAAAAGTTCGCCGACGCCAAGTCGGACAAGTTCCTTCGCCCATTCGATAGCATCTATGCCGGTGGCTTCTCTGCCATTGTCAATATAGGCTTCCCACTGACCGGCTTTATATTTGGCCTGAATTGACCCGACTATACATTGAGCGCCAAAAACGCCCACTGCCTCGCTTATTATTTTTGGGCTTTTTATTGCAGCAGTATTGATGGCGGCCTTGTCTGCTCCGGCTCTTAATATTTTTCTTATATCTTCGACGGTCCTTAACCCACCGCCCACTGTAATAGGTATAAACACGCCGGAAGTTGCTGTTTTTTCGACAATATCCAAAAGGCTGTTGCGTTCATATAAACTTGCGACAATGTCTATGTACAACAACTCATCCGCGCCTTGTTCGTAATATTTTTTAGCAAAGACATCGGGGCGCCCTACAACGCGCAAACCTTCAAGATTAATCCCCTTTACAACATTCTGGCCTTTTATGTCGAGTCTTGGAATAATTCTCAGATTTTTCATTTCGGTAATTAATTATACTATAGTACAATGTCTGTCCAGCGGATTTGGGAATGAACCTTGACGTCAAGTTTTGCTTTTTTGCCTAATATTTTCTTATAATCAACTGCTTTTATTTCACCAGTCCCCGGACGTTTTACCCAAATATTTTCTTCGTTAAATATTTCCCCAGATTTAATATCCCTTAGCGCAACAACACAGGCGTAGGCAAAATCTATCGTTGGTTTTTCCTCGGGTAAGATTGTTTTACTTCCCCCCCGCGCTTGATGAATGGCGCGGCTTCCAATAATTAGATCCCCCAATTCTTCAGGAGTAATTGAAATAGAGATGTCGGGACCGGGCCATGCTTTATTGGACGTAAAGTGTTTTTCAAGTATGGAAGCACCCAGAGCGGCTGCAGCAAAGCAAGTATAGTTGCCAATAGAATGATCGCTCAAACCAAGAACAGCTTCTGGAAAATGTTGCTGCAATTCATTCAATGCGCCCAGCCGCACCTTTTCGTACGGCGTAGGATACATGGATGTGCAGTGCATGAGCGCATATTGAATTTTATATTTTTCTAAAATAGCAATGCTCGTTTTTATGGAGGAAATGTCGTTCATGCCTGTACTGAGAATAACCGGCTTGCCATATTGGGCTATGTGCTCAATCAATGGATAATTGTTGCACTCGCCTGAACCGATTTTATAGGCAGACACACCCATTTTTTCGAGGCGAACAGCGGCGGCTCTCGAAAACGGCGTTGATAAATAGATCATGCCCTTAGATTCAACATATTTTTTTAAATAGATATCTTCTTCTTCAGACAATTTACAACGATCCATGATATTCCATATTGATTCCGTGGCATTGCCTGGCACGACATCATTCGGAATCATTTCATCTTCGACAACATGGCATTGAAATTTTACGCATTCACAACCAGCTTGGAAGGCATCGTCCACCATCTGGATGGCCTTATTAATATGACCCTCATGATTAATCCCGATTTCTGCAATCACAAGAGGGACATGATTGCCATCAACAATGCGATTCCCAATGAGTATTGAATTCATTTTCACTCCTCTATTTTATTTCTTAAAACCAAGTCCGCAACGTAGAAATCCCATGGCGTATCGATATCCAATGATCGTTCGGGGGGCATAATATACGCAATTGTTCCTGGAGGTATAAATGTGCGATCCCGCAGCAGGGATGTACATTTATTTAAGTAAATCGCACCATTTTCGTCATATACTTTTGGCAAAGATTGACGATTCTTATATTCAATAGTTGAAGGTAGAAAATACTCCAATGTTCCATTTTTGGTAATTTTGTGCGTTTTGTACGGATGCTTTGCAGCTTCGCAAACGCTAACGACCGCAATCGCATCATATTTTTGGGCTAGTTGAATTGAACGCTGGATATCCTCAACATTCCTGCATGGTGATGTCGGCTGAAGCAGCATTATGTAATCCGGACAGAATCCCTCCTTTTCTTCCAACCAATAAATGGTATGCAATACAACAGAGATGTGTGAAGAATTATCTTGTGCAAGGTCTATTGGTCGCATAAATGGAACTTCAGCGCCCCATTGCAGGGCGACGTCGGCAATTTTTGGGTCATCTGTTGAAACAATTAAACGGCTAATCTCTTTGCATTGAAGAGCCGCCTCAATTGTCCATGCCATCAGCGGTTTACCCGCCAAAGGTTTAATATTTTTCTCAAGTATGGCTTTTGAACCACCACGCGCTGTAATAAGTCCAATAATTTCCATAGTTTATTAATGAATATCAGTATTATCCATGAACTTCATTGAAGATAACACGGGAAGGAACTGAAAAATAACCAACCGGTCTCGTCGCATCAAAATCGGGATGTTCCTTATCACCCACAGTCACAACAAGTGGCGGGGTCAGGTCATCCAAAACATCAAAATTGAACTCATTGGGTACAGCACCGCTGATATGGATGTACAAAGGGTATTCCCCAGGTCTGATATAGATATCAGGCAATTCAATAACAACCATCCCTCTCGAACTAGCGGGAAACGAGACCGAAGACAGGAGATGCCGGACTGAAGTAACCATATCCCCATTCCCTGAACGAATGAAAAGAGCAACTGCAAGACCTTCGATCTGTTCGAATATTTTGTAGGATAATTCAAACCGAATGGTCTCTCCCATGGCAAAATTATACCGACTGTTCCCATTCACATCCTTTAACGTAACAGAGGTAAACCTGATCTTACCCGCCCCGCGTCGGTACTTCTCCTCTCCAATGCCTGTTTCAGCGTCAATCTTGGTTCCCCGTAACGAGGCGCTATAAAAACTGAGAGCCTCCTCAGTTGGCGCATCAAGTGCAACTGTACCATGTTCCAAGACAATGCACCTTGAGCAAAGATTCCGTATTGATTGCATACTATGGCTTACAAATAACACTGTTCTTCCGGACGCTGTGACATCTCCAATTTTGCCAAGACACTTTTTCTGAAACTCCGCATCTCCAACAGACAGAACTTCGTCTACAACCAAAATGTCAGGTTCCAAATGAGCAGATACTGCAAATGCAAGGCGTACATACATACCGCTGGAATAGCGCTTGACGGGAGTATTAATAAATTTTTCAACGCCAGAAAAATCAATAATCTCATCCAGTTTTCGATCAACCTCGGTTCTGCTCATCCCCATAATAGCGCCATTTAAATAAATATTTTCAACTCCAGTCAATTCAGGATGAAAACCTGTGCCAACTTCCAACAAGCTAGCAATGCGTCCCTTAGCCCCACCAAAACCGGATGTTGGCGCTGTAATACGAGAAAGTATCTTTAAAAGTGTGCTTTTCCCGGCACCATTACGCCCAATAATGCCTACAGACTCACCTTGATGTACCTTGAAACTTACGTCTTTTAATGCCCAAAACGTCTCGTTGGAATATTTATCCGGACGCTTTTCACCAACTTTTGCAAGCGGGTTCGATAATCCGCGCATTCTAGCCCACCAGCGTTGCAGGTCACCGCGGAACGTACCTGTCCCTATGACACCCAATTGATAGGACTTGGAAAGATTCTCAATGGAGATCACTACATCTGACATAATTACACCGTATCCATAAAATTATTTTCAGCGCGATTAAAGATAATGACGCCCGCTAACAAAACCACGAGAGTGAATCCGAAACTATACAGCAGCGACCTTGGATCTACAGAACTGACACCCATCAAGGAATAGCGGAACATTTCGAACAATGGAGTTAGGGGGTTTATCAACAAAACCCATTTCCACTTATCTGGAACCATGGAAAGTGGGTAGATCACAGGGGTCGCATACATAAACATTGAAACGATCTGCGATATCAGTTGTTGCAGGTCGCGGTATTTAACAGAAAGCGATGAAATAATCAACCCGGATCCCATTGCCAAACCAGCCATACTAGCCAAGATAAGTGGAAAAGTAAGCAGCCATATATTAGGCGCAATATCTGACCCGGAAAATATGAAATAAACATAAATAAGTACTAAAACCAAAAGGCGTACCACAAAAGATATTAGATTGGATAACACACTAGAAATCGGCATCACCAGACGAGGAAAATATACTTTTCCAAACATTCGAGCATTTCCAACAAACACATTCGACGTCCCAGTAAGGCATCCTGAAAAATATCCCCAAAGGGTGGTACCTGTAGCATAGAACAAGAATTCCGGCGCACCATCCGTAGACAATTGTGCCACCTTACCAAAAAAAAGAGTATAAACACCCGTAGACATTAGTTGCTGAATCACATACCAAAAGGGTCCTAAAACGGTCTGTTTATAGGCTGCAACAAAATCGCGCCAAATCAACAATCGGACAAGACCCATATATCCGGCAATTTCACCCAGCCGCAGATCCCACCATGCGCGTTGCGGACGTATAACCAACGACCAATTTTCCTGTTCTGTAATTTGTCTTTCCATCAACATACTCCTTATTTATTTATTTATTTCAACACTGTGATCACTTCATCTGCCACGCGCTGCACCTGCTCATCGCTCATGGATGGGTAAATGGGCAGCGAAAGTGTGGTTTGCGAAACTTTCTCAGAATGCAGGAAGTCGCCCGAATCATATTCAAGGAAGCGATAGGCAGGCTGTTCATGCAGGGAGATGGGGTAATGGATACCCGTCTCGACTCCCGCCGCTTTTAATTTTTCCTGCACTGCATCACGGTCTTCAACATTGATCGCATAATGATGCCAAACCGCACTGTATTCTTCTGAAATGACCGGCAATTGCACTTTGTTGCAATCCTTTAATAATTCATTATATTGCAATGCGATCTCCTGGCGGCGGCGATTCCAACCTTCGAGATAAGGTAACTTTGCATTTAAGATCGCCGCTTGCAAAGCATCGATACGCCAATTGAAACTGACAATTTGATGTTCATACTTGCTGGTACGTCCGTGGTCGCGTAAGAGCCGCGCCTTCTTCGCCAACTCCGCGTCATTCGTGGTGATGGCTCCAGCATCGCCATACGCACCCAAATTCTTACCCGGATAGAACGAGAAGCACGCCATATCTGCAAGCGTACCCACCCGCCGCCCTTTGTATTCAGCGCCATGTGCCTGAGCTGCGTCTTCGATCACTTTGAGTCCACGCTTTCGGGCGAGGGAAAGGATCGGGTCCATATCCACAGGGTATCCGTGGATGTGAACCGGAAGGATCACCTTCGTCTTCAGGGTGATGGCAGCTTCGATCCGATTTGCATCCATGTTGTGCGTCTTCGGGTCAACATCCACAAAAACCGGTTTTGCGCCGCATAACGAAATTGCTTCAGAGGTGGCAATAAAAGTCATGGGGGTTGTGATCACTTCATCGCCAGCTTCTACGCCGCAAGTTTTCAAAGCAACGTACAACGCATCTGTGCCAGAGCCAACCCCAATGGCATGATCCGCGCGGCAAAACGCAGCAAAATCCTTTTCAAAGTTCGTCACCTCTTCGCCCAAAATAAAACGGGCGCTCTCCACCACGCGCTTAATCGATGCATCCACGGCATCTTTGATCTCTGCATATTCAGCGCGTAAATCTAACAGCGGAATTTTTTCAGCCATAATTCTCCTACTGATAATCTTCAATATTGGTGATGTGATTAATAACCCGCGACGGATTGCCAACCACCACTTCATTTTCCTGAACATCGCGGGTCACCACCGCGCCGGAACCGATCAGCGCACCCCTGCCGATCCTTACGCCGGGAAGCAATACCGCTGCCGCGCCGATCTTCGCGCCTTTTTCAATAACTGCGCCTTTGAGGGTCTCTTTCACATTTTTCGAACGCGGGTAGGGAGCGTTCGTCATCACCACAGCGGGACCGATCCAACATTCGTCTTCAAGGATGCAATATTCAGGGATAAAAACATTGGAGTGGATGCGAACTCCATTGCCGATCACCACATGATGTTCAACGATGGAGTGTGTGCCAATGCTGACGTTATCGCCGATCTGGTTCAACTCGCGGATCATGACTCCATGCCCGGTTTGAAAATTACGCCCAATGCGATTCCCGGCATAGATCACGCTATGCGAACGGATCACCGCATTATCTCCAATACGGGTTTCAGCATCTTCACCGCCTTTGAAGGGCTGCCCAATGACAGAATAAAAGCCGACATCAAAATGCCCATCCCATCGCACATTGGGGAAAATAAAAGAAAACTCACGAGAATCGGATTTCATTTCAACCATCAATGTTCCTTTTCGTAAATCTTTATTCCGCCAAATTCAGCAACAAACACATAGCCTAGTTCCTGGTTTTCCATTGCGTTATAAAAGTTATGGATCACCATAAAACGCTCGGCGCCATCTACATAACTATCAGCAATAGAGGCGTCTAGAAAATTATCCCGAATGGATGGATTAATTACTACAACCCTGGGGTTGAAATTATTAAGAACCTCGTAGTCCATGTCGTAGGTTCCCCATACCTTGGAAAACTTAGGCGGAACATAACTGTATTTATCATACAAAACCCGTGCAGATGGCGCGTAATGCGCTTCAATCCATTTGCCTGCCTCAATTGCAGGGTTGTTGTATTCCCTTGTCTGCCATTTTTCAATCAGAGCAAGTTGACGAGCAAACCCGCTTTGAAAATTCAAGGAAAAGACTAAAGCCAACACTCCAACTGCCAAGTAATAAACGGTCTTTCCTGAAGATCGAGTTCTCGCATAACTCAACACCTCATCCCAAAAATCTCCCAGCAAAACACATAAAAAAGGCAGAAATATGAGCAAATAACGTTCGTGTCGAAGATTTACTCGAACAAGCAGGTAGGCAAAAAAGAATAGCACCCATATCCACATGATCCCCCTCACTGTGGATAACTCGCCACCACTTGTCTTCCAAATTTTCAAGGAAAATAAGATAAAACCAAAAATCAAGAAAACACTATTACCACCCAAGTGCCAGAAAGAAGCAAGGATGACAAACCATTCTAAAAAGTTTTGATCCACAAGAAATATATCACCCTGATTTGTAAAGCTGGATTGAGTCGCTATGCCTTTCAGAAATTGCCAACCCACTAGAGAGTAAGGTGAACTAATCGCAAAAGCAGCCAAAAACAGGAAAGTTAAAAGGAATAAAAACCAAAAGGAAGACTTAAATCTTTGCGGCTTCAAAAAGCTAAAGTCGATGGGCTTGCCAGTCCCATCAAAAGCGCCAACTCCAAGCGCCCAAATTAGGGGCAGCAAAAAAATGCCTGCATACTTTGTTGCAAATGCAAGCCCGGCAAACACAGTTGCAAACATCAACCATCTTTTATTCTTTGATATAAGATATTCACTACACCCTAGAAAACCACCAACCAGTAAAAACATCTGAAGAGAGTCGGGGTGGGATGTAACTGCCCAACGATTGAAAGATGCAGGAAAAACCATCAAAAACATGCTGCCAAGCCATGCCACCCGGCTATTGAAATATCTGCGCGCGAGTGTAAAAGTCAAAATAACAGTAGCCGCCGAAAAAAACGTTGTTTCAACACGCTGAAAGACAATAAGCGACTGATCAGAAATAGGTATAAAACGCTGCAGAATATAAAAAGGGATCAGCGCCAAATTATAGAAAAAATGCCCATATACTTCCCATCGAATATGGAGAGTATGTTCCATCAGAGCTTCATGAACAACATTAAAATTATTGTATTCATCACCGTCAAACACTTCAAGTAAACGGCTATTTGAAGAAGCAGAGTAAACAGTACTGGAAGAAAACCAGATATAGTAGCCAGCAACAATGGAAATCAATAAAATCCATTCAAGCCATTTCTGCTTGTTTCCTAAACTACCAGCTTCCTTAAACATAAAATTCATATTCCTTGAAAGTCCGCATTTTCAATATTCTTATATCAAAAAAACTTCTTTGGAACTAAGCGCCGACTCATACATCGCATTCACCAACACAAGCGATTTACGTCCCTCCGCGCCGTTGGTCTGAGGTTCACGGTTTTCCTCCACTGCTTGGAGCATATCCTCGATCACATGACGGTGGCTGGCGCCGTATACAGAAGGCGGATCAACCTCTTCACGGGTAAGAAGTTCCTTTTCGTGCTCGATCTCACCGGCGATCTTCCAAAACACTTTACGGTTCAATGCCGTGCCGCCCACCTTGAGCGAACCTTTCTCACCGAACAAAGCCACTGAAGCTTCTAAATTTTGAGGATATGTGACTGTGGAACCTTCGATGGTTGCCAGAGCGCCGTTCTCAAATTTCACTACGACCACGCCAGCATCCTCCGCCTCCATTTGATGAGCGAGAGTCGCCGTGTAGGCAAATACACTTTTCACCGGAACACCCACCAGCCATTGCAAGGCGTCAATGTGATGAATGCTCTGATTCATCAATGCCCCTCCATCCATCGATCTGGTTCCGTGCCAGCCATCATTGTAATATTCCTGCGGGCGGTACCAGCGCACCGTCACCGAACCAAGCAAAACCCGACCGATCTTGCCATCACGGACTGCATGGTAAAAATCCTGCATGGGAGGGTTGTAACGGTTCTGTAAAACGATGCAAAGTTTGCGGTCTGCCTCTTGTGCGGCAGCGATCATCCTATCGGCATCGGCAGGGTTCATTGCCATCGGCTTTTCTACGATGACATGTTTACCCGCCTTAAGCGCCGCAATCGTCATTTCAGCGTGCATCCCGCTTGGGGTGCAGATATTAACAATATCGATTTCCGGGTTGGCAAGTAATTCGTGATAGTTCAAACAGTAGGCAGCGCCATATTTTTCTGCAAATGTGCGGGCACGGCTTTCGATCACATCACAGACTTGCACGAGTTCTGCATTGGGAATATCCGCAAGCGTATCGGCATGACGCGGCGCAATGCGCCCACAGCCGATAATTCCAAATCTCTTTGTCATATAAGGCTCCCGTTAATTTCCAATACGAATTCGATACCCGCGTCCATCCGCTTCGAGGATGCAGGTTTCGGGCAAGTCTTCGATCTTCAAACCAGCTTCAATACAAGTCAGACGTAAAATATCCATAACTTGATCGTCACCGTTCAGATACACGCTTTTAACACCCCTCTTTTTAAGTTCCACTGTAATTGCTTTTGCCTTCTTACGAAAATCCTCATAGACTTGAAGGGAATCACGCGCATACGACATGGCACGCTGCGAAAAAACCTTCAGCCCCTCGCTGGTCAGGTCATATTGCAGACGGGTGCGGTCGAGGTGTGAAACCTTAATCCATCCACGGGTGATGAGGCGTTTGATATACCAATTAACACTGCCAACAGCAATACCAAGCCGCCTTGAAAGGCTGGCTTGAGTTACAAGAGAATCCTGCGCGATCTCGTCAAGCAGGGCGTATTCGTGAGGTTTTACTTTAACATCCATAGTTTGAGCGTTCAGAATTTGAATTCTGACATGATTCCCCCATTGAGTCAAGCGCGAAAATCCCTACGATTTCCCCACTGTCTACCCCTGTTCAAGCGCAATCTGAAGTGAATTCTTCCAATGTGGTAGAAGTAATTGAAAGGTATTTTCAAACTTCGAGCAATCTAACGGTGAATAAGCGGGGCGTGCTGCCGGTAAAGGGAAATCTGAGGTCAAGGCTGGCAGAAGACTGGAAACTATTTGTTCTTCCCTATTGGTATCCATTTCCAATATCATTTGTGCCAATTCATAACGACTAGCAAACCCATTCCCCGCAAGATGATATAACCCTCTCCTTTCATCAAGATAATTACTTCCTTTTGAAAGTACCAAGGCTGTAGTTTCTGCCAACACTCGTGCCCAGGTTGGGCTCCCGATCTGGTCTGTCACTATCCTCAATTCTTTTTGCTTTCGAGACCATTGTAAAACCTTATTCACAAATCCCCCCATTTCACGCATGCTATACACCCAACTGGTTCGCAAAATTAAATAAGCACCAGCCTCAGACTGGATAGCTTGTTCACCAAGCAGTTTTGTTCTGCCATACTCATTAAGCGGGTTCGGAACATCATTCTCAACATAAGGAGATGTTTTCATGCCATCAAAAACATAATCTGTTGAATAATGAATTAATATTGCGCCTATCCTACGCGCCTCTTCCGCCAAAATACCGGGAGCGGCAGTGTTTATTTGATAAGCGCGTCGCTTCTCTGTTTCAGCAAGGTCAACAGCGGTATAAGCAGCCGGGTTGACAATAACATCTGGCTTTATTTCACGGATCAGGCGTACGAACATATTTGGTTCTTCCAAATTCGCCTGCAATTTATCATATGCAAATATATTCCCAAGCGGAAGAAGGCTGCGATTAAGTTCCCAGCCCACTTGCCCATTTTTTGCAAGTAGAAGAATTTTCATGAAAACTTCTTATTCAGATAACAATCGCAAGAGATTACGACTGTAATTATTTTTTCCCAAACCGGTAATAAGTTTTTCAAGTTGAATTCGATCAATAAAACCTTTGCGGAAAGCAATTTCTTCAGGTGATGAAATCATCAACCCCTGACGCTCTTCTACAGTTTGAATGAAGTTTGAAGCCTGTAAAAGAGACTCGTGCGTACCAGCATCCAACCAGGCTACACCCCGTCCAAGTTGGGTCACATGAAGTTCGCCTTGCTGCATATAAATGCGATTTAGGTCAGTAATTTCAATCTCACCGCGAGTGGAAGGTTTTAGGGATGCTGCATACTCCGTCACCCGTTGATCGTAAAAATACAAGCCAGGGACGGCAAAATGCGAACGCGGTTTTTCCGGCTTTTCTTCCAGGTTGATCGCCCTGCCATCCTCACCAAATTCAACCACCCCATACCGTTCCGGATCCTGAACTGGATACGCAAATACCACAGCCCCATGCTCTAATTGAGCTGCTTTTTGCAATAATTCGGGAAGTCCGTGCCCGAAAAAGATATTATCGCCAAGAATCAGGCAGGCGCCTTCTCCTTTTAGAAATTCAGCACCAACGATAAAAGCATCTGCCAACCCGCGAGGCTCTTTTTGCGCAGCATAGGAGAAAGCGAGCCCCCACTGTGACCCATCACCAAGTAAGCGTTGGAAAAGCGGAAGATCCTCGGGCGAACTGATAATCAAAATATCTCGTATCCCCGCCAACATAAGCATGGATAATGGGTAATACACCATAGGCTTGTCATACACCGGAAGGATTTGCTTGCTGATCGATATCGTTAGGGGATGAAGACGCGTTCCACGTCCACCTGTAAGGATAATTCCTTTCATTTCTTTTCTCTCCTAGCGTGCCTTGTAATTGCTATTCAGCCAACCTTGATATTCCTGTTGCTGACGGATGGCAGAAACCCATTCCGAGTGAGATAAATACCAGTTAACTGTATCAACCAACCCTTCGGAGAGAGAACGTTGCGGTTGCCATCCCAATTCACGATTGATCTTTTGAAAATTCATATCATATCGACGGTCATGTCCTGGACGATCTTTCACAAACTGAATGAGGTCTGAGTACGGTTTGTCTTTAGGGCTGATCTCATCAAGTATCTCACAGATATTTTTTACAATATTCAGGTTGGCAGGCTGGTTCCCGCCGCCAATATTATAGGTAGTCCCAGCAACACCTTTCGTTATTATCAGTCGAATTGCCTCGCAATGATCTTCTACGTGTAACCAATCACGGATCTGTCCACCATCCCCGTAGACAGGCAAAGATTTTCCCTCCAGTGCATTGAGAATCATCAAGGGGATCAATTTTTCCGGAAATTGATATGGTCCATAATTATTAGAACAATTTGAAATTGTATAGGGCAAACCGTATGTGTGCCCATAAGAACGAACCAAATGGTCGCTTGCCGCCTTGGAAGCTGCATACGGCGAATTAGGCATATATGGCGACTCTTCCGTCCATGCAGGGTCCCCCGGCTTCAGTGAGCCGAACACCTCGTCTGTGGAAACATGATGGAAGCGCACATCTTTCACTGGCAGAAGTCTTTGATTCAACCAAATATTTCTTGCTGCTTCCAGCATCGAAAAAGTGCCCATCACGTTTGTTTCCATGAACTGTCGCGGACCCAGAATAGAACGATCAACGTGAGATTCGGCAGCAAAATGCACAATGGTATCGATACCATATTCCCCTAATAACTGCTCCACCAAGGGAGTATTGTTTATACTCCCTTGCACAAATTTGTAACCGGGGCTATCTGACACATCTTTTAGATTTTCAAGACTGCCTGCATAGGTAAGAGAATCAAGGTTGAGAACCTGAACATCACCCGTATAAGCAGAAAGAATATGACGAATGAAGTTCGACCCAATAAAACCAGCGCCGCCTGTGACCAGAATTTTTTTCAAAGAATCCTCCTAGTCAAATACATCTGCATCAGCAAACCGGAGCCCGGTTTTATCTTTATCAGACAACAAAATACTCACTCCCTCTAATAACGGCCATTGGATGCCGACCTGCGGATCATTCCAAAGGATGCAGCGTTCCCATTCAGGGGCATAGTAATCATCGACCTTATACAACACATCAGCCTGTTCACTTAATACATAAAATCCATGGGCAAATCCGCGTGGAACCCATAACTGATTCTTGTTTTCACTTGAAAGGAATTCCCCCACCCATTGTCCAAATGTTGGTGAACTGCGGCGAATATCCACCGCCACATCAAAAATTTCACCTGCCACCACTCGAACCAATTTCCCCTGCGTCTGCCTCGATTGATAATGCAAGCCACGCAAAACACCTTTTTGAGAATTCGAGTGATTCTCCTGTACAAAGCGATTATTAATTCCACCCGCCCTGAAACGATCTTCACGATAGGTCTCAAGAAAAAAACCGCGCGCATCCCCAAATACGCCGGGCTTCACCAGCATTACATCCGGGATACGAGTTGGAACAAATTCCATATTCTTAATACTCCACAAAAAGACAAAGATTTACAGCAGAAACTTTGCGGGATTGTAACATCCTGATTTCCCCTTACCGGGAGGAGCATACCTTTTCCATAATCTCTTCGTACTGACCAACGATCTTCTCGATATCAAAGTTCTTCGCCTTCTCCAAACTGGCAAAGCGGAAGTTTTTTAGAAGGTCGCGGTTTGAGATCAACTCACGCAGCCTGTAAGAAAAGCCATCTTCATCCTGCAAATCGATCAGGTAGCCATTCCTGTCATCATCCACCAGATCAAGGAAACCGCCAATGCGGCTGACCACCATGGCAAGTCCTTTTACAAGCGCATCCACACCGACAACAGGCAAGCCTTCAGACAAAGAAGGCATGAACAAAATATCGCTTTTGGAGAACTCATTCAATACATCAGCCGGTGTCACCCAGCCAGATAAATAAAAACGGTCTGCCATGCCGTGCTTCTCAATTTCAGCTTTTACCTCTTCAAACATGGGACCATCCCCCAGCATGGCACACGTCCACTCAAGGTCTTTCAACGTGGATAAAATCCGAATGATCGCCAGCGGATTTTTCTGCGAAACAAACCGCCCGGCAAAAACGATCCGAGGTGCGTGATTAACAACCACAGGTTCAGAATCCAGATGTGTAAAATCTGCTCCATTGGGAATCACGCGAATGTTCACAGGATAGTGCTTCAAAGCGATCTGGCGTGTAAATTCGCTCACCGCCACAACCTGACCCGCCCGGCTCCAAATCGGTTTTGTAAATGGTTTTATCCAGCGAAACCAACGGTCAGTCTTCTCCGGCACACCACCGGGGACATCTCCCAAGTGAGCGGTCAGAATATAAGGAACACCCGTCAACAACGACAAGGCAAAAGCAAGTGCGCCCGCAGGCACCGCAAAATGGGCGTGAATGATATCGGGGCGAAAACGCCGAATAAACGCCAACCCCGCCCAAAGTCCGGTGAGATCGAAGGCAAGCATTGTTATAAAACTTGCCGCGAAAGGTTCAGTCCGCTTTGAGCGCAGGCGAAACACCCTAAATCCATCCTGCATTTCATCACGAGATAAACCCTGCATGTGCGCGGTCATCACTGCCACATCGTGACCCCGCGCCGCAAGCTCGGAACAAATATCATAGGCAGCCCGCCCACCGCCGCCGCCAATGGGCGGGAATTCATGAATGACCGTAAGAATACGCATATTATTCCGCAAACGGATCCTTGCACTGCACTTGTTTTGGGCGCGGTTCAAATACTTGAAGGTTGTTTGAAGTCAGTGTAACAACAGGTTTGTAATTACATAACAAAGGCGCACCGATATAACGCACCCACGCCACATTTTCTTCAACAAATGAACCCTGCTTTTGCTCGGTAAATTTTTGGTCTTCAGCAACGATCAGAGCAAAACGCCGATCGTGCAAGTCAGCGTAAAAGGTTTCAAGATAAGGTCGGTTGCGCGACATCGCCATCTCCATCAACTCACTTTGCTCATATTCCGGCACAAGCATAACCCCATGAATAGAGTCAAAAGTAAGTAACTGGCGCTCGGTAATAAAAAGAATTTCGCCGCCGCCTTGCAAAGACTCTTGCAATTGCTGAACATCCTGTTCAGCAATTGCCTCATTGAACGATGGGTAAAAGCCGATGTTATGGATCGCAAACCCAAGCGGAATCAACACCACAGCAGACATCGCACCCCAACCAACCTCGCCCCACACCGGCTTCGCATCAGACTCATC
>Ga0172367_10001951_pt1 | contig 29107 bp, 21 predicted proteins | sample Lak10m_FD_114542 | JGI IMG/M metagenome (GOLD analysis project Ga0172367, IMG submission 114542) | Freshwater microbial communities from Kabuno Bay, South-Kivu, Congo - kab_022012_10m | ecosystem: Environmental > Aquatic > Freshwater > Lake | place: Democratic Republic of the Congo: South-Kivu...
ACGTTATCGCCGCCGTCAACGTCGTCTTACCATGGTCTACGTGACCTATCGTCCCTATGTTTATATGCGGTTTACTTCTTACAAATGTTTTCGCCATCTTCTTATCCTCTTCTTTGATTGTTCAATACGCCTCAAGTCTTATCACAGCCATTCTAAACCATGAAAAAAACAACACACGACAAAAACGAATATCCCAAATACAACTCAAAACACCACTTACACCCCTAACTAAAATAGCCATCCCAAACACTACACTACCTGCCTTTTTTTTGACTGGTAACTACCTCAGCAACATGCGATGGAGCTTCACTGTAATGAGAAAATTCCATTGTATACGTTGCGCGACCCTGGGTCATTGAACGCAAATCAGTAGCATAACCAAACATTTCACCGAGTGGCACTGCTGCTTTTATAATCTTACCAGCTGGACCCTCGTCCATAGCCTGAATTACACCGCGACGACGACTCAAATCACCGACAACATCACCCATATACTCCTCAGGCGTTATTGCCTCAACGCTCATGACCGGCTCCAATAACACCGGATCAGCTTTCAGCGTTCCTTCTCTAAATGCTTGCGAACCAGCAATTTTGAACGCCATCTCACTAGAATCAACATCATGATACGAACCATCGTACAAAGTTACCTTGACGTCAACCACCGGATAACCCGCCAAAACGCCGCTATCCATTTGCCCCCTAATACCTTTGTCCACAGCAGGAATATATTCCTTAGGTATAACGCCACCAACAATAGCATTCTCAAACTCATACCCCTTGCCCCGCTCACGCGGTTCTAACTTGATCCAAACATGCCCATACTGACCACGACCACCAGACTGACGAATAAACTTACCTTCCTGATCCACCACCTTACGAATAGTTTCACGATAAGCAACCTGCGGCTTACCAACATTTGCTTCAACACTAAACTCACGCTTCATACGATCCACTATGATCTCTAAATGCAACTCACCCATCCCCTCAATAATGGTTTGCCCAGACTCTTCGTCAGTATGCACACGAAATGATGGATCCTCCTGTGCCAACTTACTCAAGGCAACACCCATCTTCTCCTGATCAGCTTTAGTTTTCGGTTCAACAGCAACAGAGATGACGGGCTCTGGAAATTCCATTCTCTCCAAAGTAATAATGTTGTTGATATCGCACAAAGTATCACCAGTAGACACTGTTTTCAAACCGACAGCAGAAGCTATATCGCCCGCATAAACCTCCTTAATTTCCGTGCGATTATTAGCATGCATTTGTAAAACACGTCCGATACGCTCCTTCTTATCCTTAACGGAGTTATAAACAGCATCACCAGCATTTAATACCCCAGAATAAACACGAAAATAAGCCAAACTACCAACGAAAGGATCAGTAGCGATCTTAAACACCAAAGCACTGAATGGTTCCTTGTCCCCAGAAACACGCACCGCTTCACTCCCATCTTCCAAAAAACCTCTAATAGCAGCAACTTCATTTGGGGCTGGCAAATAATCGATTACCCCATCAAGCACCGCCTGCACACCCTTATTCTTGAAAGCAGAACCACAAAAAACAGGGACAACCTCATTCCTAATGGTTCGTTTACGAACCCCCCTCTGAATTTCATCAACAGTTAAATCGGCGGTTTCCAAGTACTTGTGCATCAACTCCTCATCGCCTTCGGCAGCAATTTCAACCAAACTCTCATGCAATTCTTGACTTTTAGCTTGCAAATCAGCTGGGATCACCTCAGCCCTATACGTCATCCCCTTATCTTCTTCACTCCAATAAATCGCCCGCATTCCCACAAGATCAACTACACCCCTAAAATTCTCTTCCGCACCTATAGGAAGCTGCATTGGAACAGCAATAGCCCCTAAACGCCCCTTGATTTGATCAACTACACGATAATAATTGGCCCCAGCACGATCCATCTTATTAATAAAACAAATGCGAGGAACTTTATATTTGTTAGCCTGACGCCATACCGTTTCAGACTGAGGCTCAACACCTCCAACCGCACAAAACACCACCACCACACCGTCAAGCACGCGCAACGAACGCTCAACTTCAATTGTAAAATCAACATGCCCCGGTGTATCAATGATGTTAATACGATGCTGCGGATACTGCTTGTCCATACCACTCCAATAACAGGTAGTAGCAGCCGAAGTAATGGTTATACCACGCTCCCGCTCCTGCTCCATCCAATCCATAACAGCCGCACCTTCATGCACCTCACCCATCTTGTGAGATATACCCGTGTAAAACAATACACGTTCCGTAGTCGTAGTCTTACCAGCATCGATATGCGCAGCAATACCGATATTGCGATAGTACTCAATGGGAGTTGTACGAGATGACATAATTTATTTACCACCGATAGTGCGCAAACGCTTGATTAGCTTTGGCCATTTTATGAGTATCTTCACGTTTTTTTATAGCACCGCCCCTACCTTCCAACGCATCCAATAATTCTCCAGCTAGGCGAAGCACCATAGACTTCTCATTTCTAATCTTGGCACTTTCCACCAACCAACGCATTGCCAGAGCAATACCATGTTCATCACTAACTTCAACTGGCACTTGATAATTTGCACCACCAACACGACGCGACTTCACTTCCACCGTTGGACGTATTACATTAAGAGCCTTTTCGAAAAGATCTAGGGCAACTCTTCTTGCAGCAACACTAAATTTTATACTACCACCTTTGTTGGCGGTGACCTTTCCACCACTTACATCGCCCCCACTGTCCACACCTCCACCTCCATTATCGCTCCTACCCTTTGCATCGGCTTTGGCCTTAACAAAGTGACGCTCCACCACCTTATCCAAAGAACCATAGACCACTTTTTCAGCAATCGATTTTTTACCGCGACGCATTACCACATTCATAAACTTAGCAACTAACTCACTATTAAACAACGGATCCGGTAAAATTACCCTTTTTAGCGCAGCTTTTCTTCTTGCCATATAAATCAAATCTCACCAAAATTTACTGTTTCTTTTCTTTAGGCATTTTTGCCCCATACTTAGAGCGCCCCTGTTTTCTATTATCAACACCACTAGTATCCAAACTTCCTCGCACAACGTGATAACGAACACCGGGCAAATCCTTAACACGACCACCTCGAATCAACACCACAGAATGTTCCTGCAGATTATGCCCCTCACCACCTATATAAACAGTCACCTCCATTCCATTGGTCAAGCGCACCCGAGCTACCTTGCGCAAAGCCGAATTCGGCTTTTTCGGCGTTGTAGTGTAGACACGCGTACAAACTCCACGCTTCTGCGGACAATTATCCAGGGCGGGCACAGAATTTTTATAAGTCTTATTCCGTCGCGGATAACGTATCAACTGATTGGCGGTTGCCATTGCAAAGCTCCAAATTAAAAATTTACTTTTCAAATTTTAACAAAAAAACGAGTGGACGGATTGTACTTTCATTTTCAACATGAGTCAAAATTTATTTTGCTTACTCGCAAAATTTTTCGCGAAAATTACGCACCACCCTTAACCCTCTGCTAACTCCTTTTCGCCACTACTATTAATATCTGGGCCAGAAACCTCCCTCAGAGCAACACTAAGCGCCTGCTCTGCTTGTTTAGCCACTAAGGCAGCCTGCTCTTGGGCTAAAGCCTCCTGCTCCTCCGGACGTAATCTTCTTCTGTTGCGTTTAGCATGATATGCAAAACCCGTACCCGCTGGGATCAAACGACCAACCATAACATTTTCCTTTAATCCGCGCAGGTGGTCTATCTTACCCCCGATAGAAGCCTCTGTTAGCACGCGAGTGGTCTCTTGAAATGAGGCGGCCGAAATAAACGAATTAGTCGACAACGAAGCCTTAGTTATACCCAACAACACACCGTGAAACTTAGCCGGAATCTTGCCATTGTTATTGGCGATAACTTTTTCGTTCTCCTCAAGCACAATCGCTTTATCAACCTGCTCTCCCTTAAGAAATTTCGTATCTCCAGGATCGATAATTTCTACTTTACGCAACATCTGACGCAAAATAACCTCGATATGCTTGTCATTAATTTTTACACCTTGTAGACGATAAACCTCCTGCACTTCATCAACGATGTAGTTAGTTAAAGCGCTAACACCTAACAACCGCAAGATATCGTGAGGATCTGCTTCTCCTTCTACAATAACCTCACCACGCTGCACATACTCACCCTCAAATATTGCAATGTTACGCCACTTATGAATTAGTTCTTCATGCACTTCACCATCACTAGCAGCAGCTGGTGGCGTAATAATTAAACGCCTTTTTCCCTTAGTCTCTTTTCCAAAACTCACTACACCTGAAATTTCGGCAAGTAATGCCGGCTCCTTAGCACGACGCGCTTCAAAAAGATCAGCAACGCGAGGTAAACCTCCAGTAATATCACGCGTCTTAGTCGTTTCCTGCGGTATACGGGCAACCACATCTCCAGCCATCAAAGTAGAACCATTTTCTATGTGTAAAACAGCTCCAACTGGCAAAAAATAATGAGCTGGCATATTGGTACCAGGCAAAAACAAATCCCCACCCTTCCCATCTACTAGCTTAATTACCGGCTTTAGCTCTTTCTCTTTATTCATACCACTGCGCTGAGTAATTGGGATAACAACAACAGTACTCAACCCGGTTAACTCATCAGTTTGCCGACGCATACTAACACCATCAACTAAGTCAACAAATCTGACGTTACCAGCCACTTCAGTAACAATAGAGTGCACATGCGGATCCCACTGCGCTACTATTTGCCCAGCATCAACTTTAGCACCATCAGTAACGGACAGGGTCGCTCCATACGGAAGTTTGTAACGTTCACGTTCTCGATTGTTATTGTCAGCTATCGCTAGCTCACCCGACCGCGAAACAGTCACCCACTTGCCAACACCATTCTCTACGCTCTTGACGTTATAAAGCTTAACTGTTCCATTCGATTTCACCTGAACATTGTTGGCGGTAGTAGTACGCGAAGCTGCTCCACCAATGTGAAACGTTCTCATTGTCAACTGAGTACCAGGCTCCCCAATCGATTGCGCTGCAATTACCCCTACCGCTTCTCCTATATCCCCCAAGTGCCCACGAGACAAATCCCTTCCGTAACACATAGAACAAACTCCATAACGACTTTCACAAGTTATGGGAGAGCGGACCTTGATGTGATCCACACCACACTTTTCTATCACTTCCATTAAATTTTCATCTATTAGTACTGAACGCCCAACCAACACCTCACCAGTACTTGGTTCAACAATCTCTTCAGCGGTAACTCTACCCAAAGCCCTTTCATATAACGACTCAATGAGCTCACCACCCTCAATCAAAGGCCGCACTATGACATGAAGACCCGTACCACAATCATGCTCTCTAATGACTACATCCTGCGCAACATCGACTAAACGTCTCGTTAAATAACCAGAATTAGCAGTCTTCAATGCAGTATCGGCCAATCCCTTACGCGCACCGTGTGTTGAAATAAAATATTGCAACACGCTCAACCCTTCTCTAAAGTTGGCTGTAATCGGAGTTTCCATAATTGTACCATCCGGTTTAGCCATCAAACCACGCATACCAGCCAATTGCCTCATCTGTGCAGTAGAACCACGGGCACCAGAATCAGCCATCATGTAGACAGAGTTAAAAGAATCCTGACGAACTTTATTGTTATCTTTATCCTCCACCCATTCCCAAGACAACTTTTCCATCATTGCTTTAGCTACCTGATCATTAGCACGCGACCAAATATCAATAACTTTATTGTAACGCTCCCCTTGCGTAACCAACCCAGAAATAAATTGACGTTCAATCGCCAACACTTCAGACTCGGCCTGAGCAATGATTTTATCTTTCTCCTCAGGAACAGTCAGATCGTCAAGACAAATAGAAACAGCCGCATAAGTAGCATGCCTAAAACCGATGTACATCAACTGATCGGCAAAAACTACCGTAGCCTTTGTCCCCAGTAAACGATAACAAGTGTGCAACAAAGAAGAAATAGCTTTCTTATTCAAAACTCGATTGACTAGATCAAATGACAACCCTTCAGGAACAATATCCCATATCAGCGCTCTACCAACCGTAGTATCTACCAGCCTGATCTTCCCATACTCCTTAATACGAACCTTGATTCTGGCATGAATTTCTACATTCGCAGTATCGTATGCACGGATAACTTCATCGATATCAGAAAAACATCCTCCTTCTCCACACGCCCCAATTTTCTCCCGCGTCATATAGTACAGACCGAGAACAACATCTTGGGTTGGCCCAATAATTGGCTCTCCGTTGGCCGATGACAGAATGTTGTTTGTTGACATCATCAAAACACGCGCTTCCAACTGAGCTTCTAAAGTCAATGGTATATGCACAGCCATCTGATCACCGTCGAAGTCGGCGTTATACGCAGTACACACTAAAGGATGCAGCTGTATTGCTTTTCCTTCTACCAATAGCGGTTCAAACGCTTGAATACCCAAACGATGCAAGGTGGGAGCCCGATTAAGCAATACAGGATGCTCTCGAATTACTTCCTCTAAAATATCCCAAACCTCTGGCTCCTCGTTATCAACCATTTTCTTGGCTGCTTTAATGGTGGTCGCAAGCCCACGTAATTGCAGCTTGCTAAAAATAAATGGCTTGAATAATTCCAAAGCCATCTTCTTGGGCAACCCACACTGATGTAATTTTAAAGTTGGACCCACAACAATTACCGAACGACCCGAATAATCCACACGTTTCCCCAATAAATTTTGACGAAAACGCCCCTGTTTACCCTTGATCATATCAGCCAAAGATTTTAATGGCCTCTTGTTAGTACCAGTAATAACTCTACCCCGTCTACCATTATCCAACAGCGCATCCACTGCTTCCTGTAACATACGTTTTTCATTACGCACAATAATGTCCGGCGCGTTCAAATCCAATAAACGACGCAAACGATTATTGCGGTTAATCACACGACGATAAAGATCGTTTAGATCAGATGTTGCAAACCGACCACCGTCTAATGGTACCAATGGCCGTAAATCTGGAGGCAACACCGGTAAAACGGTCATAATCATCCATTCCGGCCTGTTCCCAGAATCAACAAAAGCTTCTAGCGCCTTTAATCTCTTGCTTAGTTTTTTGATCTTGGTCTCAGAAGTAGCAGCTGATATTTGCTCACGCAACTCACCAATTTCTAGAGGCAAATCTATCTGCTTCAGTAATTTCTGAATTGCTTCACCACCCATCATAGCCTCAAACTCATTACCATACTTCTCCACAGCCTCTGCGTAAGCCTCATCAGAAAGTAGCTGATTGTATTCCAAAGGAGTCAATCCAGGATCAGTAACAACGAAAGACTCAAAATATAGAATGCGCTCAATATCGCGTAAACTTATGTCTAGCAATAATCCTATTCTTGACGGTAGTGATTTAAGGTACCAAATATGTGCAACCGGACAAGCCAACTCAATATGCCCCATACGCTCACGACGTACCCTCGAAGTTGTAACCTCAACGCCGCATTTTTCACAAATTACGCCTCGATGCTTCAATCTCTTGTACTTACCACATAAACATTCATTATCTTTAATCGGACCAAAAATTTTGGCGCAAAACAAACCATCACGCTCTGGTTTAAACGTACGATAATTGATTGTTTCCGGTTTTTTTACCTCACCATATGACCAAGAACGAATAATCTCCGGCGAGGCCAAACGTATCAGAATAGCATCAAATTCTGTAGGCTGACCTTTCTTCATGTTATTTACAAAACTGAGCAAATCTTTCAAGGCGGCTCTCCTCTTGCTTATTTAATCTTTGTCGACCAAACTAATGTCTATTCCCAAGGCGCGAATTTCTTTTACCAAAACATTGAATGATTCGGGCATTCCAGCTTCCATTCGATGATCACCATCTACAACATTTTTATAAACTTTAGTCCTTCCATTAACATCATCTGATTTGACGGTTAACATTTCTTGTAAAGTGTAAGCGGCACCATAAGCTTCCAATGCCCACACTTCCATTTCTCCAAAACGCTGTCCACCAAACTGAGCCTAGCCACCCAAGGGTTGCTGTGTCACCAAACTGTAAGAACCAGTAGACCGCGCATGCATTTTATCGTCAACCAAGTGATTCAACTTCAACATGTACATGTAACCCACCGTCACTTGACGATCAAATTTACGCCCGGTACGTCCATCATACAACCAAGTACTACCAGACTCTGGCAAACCGGACAAACGCAACATTTTCTTCACTTCCTCCTCAACACAACCATCAAACACCGGCGTAGCAACCGGAACACCATTGCGCAAATTACCAGCCAACTCCATTATCTCATCATCATTGAGACTGGTTAAATCCACTGGCTTTCCCTTACCAAGATTATAAATTTCAGACAATAACACCCGTATTTCATCTATTTTACTACGTTCATCCAATGCCCTTCCAATACGCAAACCCAACCCTTTTGCTGCCCAACCCAAATGAGTCTCTAAGATTTGTCCAACATTCATACGCGACGGCACACCCAATGGATTTAAGATAATATCCACTGGAGTCCCATCTTCCATAAACGGCATATCCTCAACCGGAGCAACAATTGACACCACCCCCTTGTTACCATGGCGACCAGCCATTTTATCACCTGGCTGAACCTTTCTCTTTACCGCCAAATAAACTTTCACAACCTTAAGCACACCTGGAGCCAAATCATCACCCTGCATAATCTTTTTTCTTTGCGCCTCAAGTTTTTTATCGTACTCCTTAACCAACGATTTTAATCTACTCATCAAAACTTCTAAATTTTCATTAACAGCTTCATCACGCAAACGAATTTCGCCCCACTTGTCCTTAACTAAACTGTCAAGATAACTCTGCGTTATCTTATCCCTCTTAAAACCTTTGGGACCACCAATAGCCTCCTTACCTATGAGCAATTTGGCAATATTGTCATAAATAGCTGCTTGTTTAATCCTTAACTCATCAAACAGATCTTTTTTAATTTTAGCAATTGCATTTTTTTCAATTTCTTTGGCCCGCTCATCTTTTTCTACACCATCACGAATGAACACTCTAACATCAATAACAGTACCATTTGTTCCAGATGGCACACGTAGAGAAGTATCTTTAACATCCGATGCTTTCTCACCGAAAATAGCACGTAATAACTTCTCTTCTGGACTTAGCTGGGTTTCTCCCTTAGGGGTAATTTTTCCAACCAAAATATCACCGGCATTAACCTCTGCTCCAACATAAACGATACCGCAACTATCAAGCTTACCAAGCGCGCTTTCACTAACGTTAGGGATATCTCCAGTAATTTCCTCTGGTCCCAACTTAGTGTCACGGGCAATACAGGTCAGTTCTTGAATATGAATGGAAGTAAACACATCATCTTTTACCAAACGCTCTGAAAGAATAATCGAATCTTCAAAGTTATAACCATGCCATGGCATAAATGCCACTAATAAATTGCGCCCTAAAGCCAATTCTCCCAAGTCGGTGCATGCTCCATCCGCTAGCACATCACCACGAGCAACCTTGTCTCCAACTCTAACAACAGGACGCTGGTTAATACACGTGCTCTGATTAGAGCGCGAGTACTTAATCAGACTGTAAATGTCAACTACGGTATCCTGGTCGCCAGATGTCTCGTCCTCACTAACTCTCACTACTATGCGTCCAGCATCCACTGAATCTACTACTCCACCCCGTTGCGCCACCAAAGCCACACCAGAATCAGTCGCAACTTTTCTCTCAATACCGGTTCCAACCAATGGCTTTTCAACACAAATATTAGGCACAGCCTGACGCTGCATGTTTGACCCCATTAAGGCACGACTAGTGTCATCATGTTCTAGAAATGGGATTAAAGCCGCAGCAACTGAAACGATCTGACTTGGCGATACATCCATGTAGTTAACATTCTCCACTGTGGTTAATGTATACTCACCCTTGCAACGACAAGGAATTAACTCATCAGTTAAGTTACCGTAAACATCAATGTTAGTATTCGCTTGTGCGATATAGTACGACCCTTCTTCTATAGCGGATAAATATTCAATTTCATTAGTCACCTTACCGCTAACTACTTTACGATATGGGGTTTCTATAAAACCGTAACCATTGGTACGCGCATAAAACGCTAGTGAATTAATTAATCCAATATTTGGCCCTTCCGGTGTTTCAATCGGACACACACGACCGTAATGCGTAAAATGGACATCACGCACTTCAAACCCAGCCCGCTCACGCGACAACCCCCCAGGGCCTAACGCGGAAATGCGCCGTTTATGAGTTATCTCGGACAAAGGATTATTCTGATCCATAAATTGTGATAATTGGCTAGTACCAAAGAACTCCTTCAAAGCAGCCGCCACCGGTTTCGCATTAAGTAAATCCTGAGGCATCAGCCCTTCTGCTTCAGCCAGATTCAAACGCTCTTTGACCATGCGCTCAATCCGAATTAAACCTAAACGAAACTGGTTTTCCACCATCTCGCCAACGCATCGCACCCGACGATTCCCCAAATGATCGATATCATCAACTTCACCACGACCATCGCGAATATCAACCAACATCTTCACTACATCAACGACATCTTCTTTGGATAGAATCCCAGAACCACTTAAATCGCTACGCCCCAAACGTCGGTTAAATTTCATACGACCAACAGCTGATAAATCGTATCGATCAACTGAAAAAAAGAGATTATCAAATAAATTTTCAGCACCGTCTTTAGTAGGCGGCTCACCTGGACGCATCATGCGATAAATCTCAATCAATGCCTCTTCTCGACTAGAAGTAGGATCAAGACGTAAAGTATCCGAAAGATAAAGACCACGGTCTAATTCATTAACATCTAAAATTTGTACCGACTTGATACCAATTTGTTGTAGTTTACTAAGCAAATCAGGAGTGATTTGAGTATTGCCCACAGCCACCACTTCCCCTGTAGCAAGATCAATAACCGGCTTGGCGATAACCTTGCCAATTAGATACTCTGTTGATAACTCCAATTGTTCAATATTAGCCTTTTGCATCAACTGAATATGGCGCGGTGAAATACGCCGCCCTTGCTCTATGATAAGACCACCGCTGCTATCCCTAATGCTGGTAGGAGCCAATTCCCCTCGCAAACGATCTAAGCTAATATCCAAAACAATTTTTTCGTGATGCAACCACACTGTGTTGGCAACAAAGAACGTATCTAAAATCTCTTCATTAGACATACCTAAGGCGTGCAACAGGATAGTGGCCGGCAATTTACGACGACGATCAATCCGCACAAAAATACAATCCTTTGGATCAAATTCGAAATCCAACCACGAACCACGATAGGGAATAACCCTTGATGAGTACAAGTACTTACCAGACGAATGGGTTTTACCCTTGTCGTGCTCAAAGCATAAACCCGGAGATCGATGCAACTGCGAAACCACCACACGCTCAATCCCATTGATAACGAAACTGCCAGTACCAGTCATCAACGGTATGTCACCAAGATATACATCTTGCTCCTTAATGTCCTTAATGTTCTTTTGGTTAGCCTCTGTTTTGTCGTAGAGCACTAAACGCGTTCTAACCCTTAGGGGAGCAGCATAATTTACACCGCGAGCCTGACACTCACGAACATCAAAAGGAACCTCTCCCAAGTTATAACTGACAAACTCAAGACGAGCGTTACCCGACACGCTATCAATAGGAAATACGGAATTTAATGCGGCCTGCAAGCCATTATTGATCCTCTTATCCACAGGAACATCTGCTTGCAAAAACTCCCGGTAAGAATCAGTCTGGATTGCCAAAAGGGCGGGAGCTTCCACAGTAACTGAATTTTTACCAAAACTTTTGCGTATGCGTTTCTTTTCAGTGTAGGAAAAAGAAGAATTAGCTTTCTTTTCTTTTTGAGTGGAAACTCTGGAATTTTTACTCATCAACGCTCCTCTCATCATTAAAATCAAACAAGCTCATGCGATTCGTAATTGTTCAGCCACAAAACAAGCAACACCAACTTATGAATTAATTTTGAAATAAAAAATTCATCAAAATACCACGCACACTTACACGCGGCTCAGCTTGATCAACATCTTAACTTCAATTTCGCATCACAATCAGATGCACCACCAACACACCTCAAAAGCATGACGCCGAACAGACACCGCGATTCTCACTAACTAAACAGAATCACAAAATACAAAAAACTAGAATTGCCACTAACCTGTTATCACAACAAAAAAGCAATAACGGAGTAGTGACAATTCTAGAAAAAAACAACGGTACTATTTTACTTCAACTGTAGCACCAACTGCTTCGAGCTGCTTCTTGATATTCTGAGCTTCATCTTTGGATACACCTTCTTTGACGGTAGATGGAGCTTTTTCGACCAAATCCTTAGCTTCTTTGAGACCAAGACCAGTGATAGTTCTAACAACTTTAATCACTTCAATTTTATTTGCCCCAACCGCAGCTAACATCACGTTAAATTCAGTTTTTTCCTCTACGGCTGCAGCAGCTGGAACATTACCCGCAGCGACCATTGCGACTGGCGCGGCGGCAGAAACACCAAATTTATCCTCCATCGCTTTCACAAGTTCAACTACTTCCATTACTGTCATATTAGAAATTTCATCTAATAATTTTGTTACTTTTTCGGTCATTATTCTCTCCAAATCGTTATTTGATTTTTAATCGGTTTGCTTCTTATCGCGTATTTGCGCCACAACCCTAGCAACCTTAGCACTAGGCTCGACTAAGGTGCGCACCAATCTGGTTAACGGAGCTTGCATTACAGACAACAACATCGCAATTGCCTGATCTTTGCTAGGCAAATCAGCCACCATTTCTAGTTGATCTGATCCCAATAACTTACCGTTCATAACCAAAGCTTTTACCCGAAGGTTTTCATACTTTTTGGCCATATCACGAAGCAATTTAGCTGCTGCCGCCGGTTCCTGCATAGAGAAAGCTAAAAATAACGGCCCTTTTAAAACATCAGCTAAACAAGCAAAATCAGTATCCTGCAACGCCCTTCTTGCCAAAGTATTACGCACTACTCGCAAATAAATACCCTCTTCACGCGCTTTACTTCGCAAAATGGTCATTGCTTCTACAGTTAACCCACGATAATCAGCAGCAACAGCTGACAACGCTGTAGCAGCAACTGCCGCTACCTCAGCCACAATAGCCTTCTTACCTTCTAATTTCAGCGCCACTGATCTACCTCCAAATTTAAAAAAACAACAGCATACCTACTGCTGCTATTACACTTACATGGTGACCGATCCACAAGAAACTGTACGATAGGCACCGTCTGCGTAGGCTCATTCGTTCACTAATTCATTAAGTCAAGATAACAGCAAAATAAAAAACAGCGCACCGCCTTTATTTGTTACCCCAACACCTACGGTCTTCAACGATTGAAGCGCCGAACCCCACTATTCCAACAAAGAACGAAATGATGAAAAGAAAAACTCCGGCAACTTCTACCGCTTAAATCACATATTCAAAGTAGTCTGATCCACAATTAATCCAGGACCCATAGAGCTTGAAATCACAATTTTTTTGAAATATACCCCTTTAGCGTTACCCGGCTTGACCCGTTTTAAATCAGCCAACAAAACTTCCAAGTTTTCCTTAAGTGCAACAACGGAAAAATTCAGCTTACCAATCATCGCATGAACAACACCACCTTTATCAGAGCGATAACGTACCTGACCAGATTTAGCATTTTTCACGGCGGCAACAACATCAGTAGTCACCGTTCCAACCTTTGGATTAGGCATCAACCCTTTTGGCCCCAAGATCTGCCCCAATTGCCCCACAAGCCTCATCGCATCAGGGGTCGCAATTAGCACCTCAAAATTAATATCTCCTTTTTTAATTTGTTCTGCTAAGTCCTCATAACCAACAACATCAGCACCACCAGCCTTCGCTGCATCTGCCTGCTCTCCTTGAGCAAAAACAGCCACCTTCACCATTTTGCCAGTACCGTGTGGCAACACTATTGCTCCCCTAACTGCCTGCTCCGATTTTTTTGGATCTATACCCAAATTTACCGCCACATCAACACTTTCAATAAACTTAACCGGAGGAAAACTCTTGAGCAAATCCAAAGCCTCAACAATTGCGTAGTGCTTTCCAAACATTACTTGCTTCCTAATTAACCCCTGACGCTTCGTTAAATTAGACATTTTCCGCACCCTCCACAATAATACCCATACTGCGTGCTGTACCAATGACTGTGCGCATCGCCGCCTTAATATCAGCAGCTGTTAAATCTGGCATTTTCAACTTCGCTATTTCTTCAACTTGGGCTAGGGTAACTTTGCCAACTTTACTCTTGTTGGGCGTGGCACTACCTTTTTCTAAACCAGCAGCTTTACGCAATAACACCGAGGCCGGAGGGGTTTTAATGATAAAAGTATAACTACGATCAGAATAAACCGTGATGATAACTGGAAGAGGCAACCCCTTCTCCATGTTCTGCGTTTTAGCATTAAATGCCTTACAAAAATCCATGATATTCAGACCATGCTGACCGAGCGCAGGTCCTATTGGTGGGCTAGGATTGGCTTCCATAGCCTTGACTTGCAACTTAATGTAATTAGTAATAGTTTTTTTTGCCATATAAACACCTCGAGTTGTAACGCTTTTACACACCTTTACGCATCCTTCACACTTTTACTTCGGTTTAAGCCTCTTCAGTAACAAAGGCCACTGAATTTCCCAAACCATCAAACAGCTCGGATGCGTTATTTTGAAAAGCTCCTCGTTGAAAAACACAAAAAGCGAAAGAAAACAAATCAATCACCTAAACGCACTATTGAATTTTCAAATTTTCAAGCTTTTTGCACCTGACTAAAGTTCAAATCTACTGGGGTAGATCGTCCAAAAATTAATACCGAAACTTTTAACTTACTTCTCTCATAATTGACACTCTCAACCACCCCATCAAAACCAGCAAATGGCCCATCGACAATATGCACCACCCCACCAGAAGCAAACGTAATCTTCGGCTTTGGCTTACCTGCCCCCTCTTGCACTCGCTGTAAAATCTCATCAACTTCTCGATCAGAAAGAGAGGCCGGCTTCTCATTGGTCCCCCCAACAAAGCCGCGCTTGTTAATGCTTTTTATCAAGTGCCATGTCTGCTCATCCATCACCATTCGCACTAAAATGTAACCAGGAAAAATCTTTTGCTCAGTTTTGCGCTTTTGCCCATCACGCAGCTCTACAACTTCCTCTGTAGGCACCACAACCTCATCAAACTTATCTTCCAATTTTTCTAACTTTATCCTATCCCTAATACAACGCGCAACACTTTGCTCTTTACCAGAAGCATAAACAACATACCACTTTTTTTCCGCAACTTTCCCTTCAGTCTCACCTTCTACTTTCACTTCCGGCACAACAGCATGTTCTTGTGAACATTCTTGCGATTTCTCTTCTGTTGTAGATTCTGCCGTAACATTCATATAATTTAACCTCTCCCACCCGTGAGCCAACTGACAATCCAAAGCAAAATAGTATCTATACCCCACAGAATCAACGACACAGCTATTACCATCGCCCCAATCAACATGGTAGTACGCACCGTTTCCTCTCGCGTCGGCCAAACCACTTTACGTAACTCGATTCGGGCTTCTTTAGCAAAAACCCATAACCTCTGGCCATGGGCAGTCTTAAAAATCATTAACAGCACAACAGGTGACAAAATCACCCATCCAGACAAGCGAAACGCCCAAGCCAAATTGCTAAAGTGATAATTGGCAACAACTGCGCTACCCACCATGGATACAACCAGCACCCACAGCAAAGTATCTGACTTACCTGACGCTCGCTTAGATTGCGATTTCGCCGATTTCTCTAGTGATATAGGCATGATATAGGTAGGGACACGGAATACGAAAATAAAATTTATAATAACACGAGTTAAACCAACATTTAAGACGGAAAACACTAAAACGCAACAGGCACAGCACGAACCAAAAGAAAGCGACCAACCAACGGTCTTCTAAAAAAGCACTTCAAGATGCTACATGACTAATAAAAAAGAAAGAACACGACAACAGCCAGGACTAAAAATCACCAAGTCTACACTGAGGGAAACGATTCACCGACAACGAAAAACGAACCAGCACAATGCGGAACGGGCACGTTCAAAAAACCACCCCAGTCAACTCACTAAAAAGGCGTCGGATGCTATCACAAAAAACAAAATTTGCAAGATTTTAGTTCAACCACCAGCTGCTCTCCCGCTAAAAATATTCTATGCCCTCATGCCTCTTCCAAATTTGTCTACTTTATTGTAGCAACATCAATTGAGCACGGCTAAGCGGCAGGGATACAAAAAGCGCTAGGTAATACCGAATAAGGTAAGCTAGCTTTATGGCAAATTTTCTCGAGAATCATTAAACAGGGTTCATGTCTTTTACTTTTGTACGATATGACGAGCAGTTACAAGCAAATAAATAAAGACTGCATGCGTTTTGGAGCTGAGGGGGTAACGTTTACAATTTCACCTAAAGCAATTAATAATGTGAATTAACGTAAAACAATCAAGCTCTTTTCCAATTTTTTTAAAATATCTACAATTTCAGCCAAACGTTGTCGTTCTTTGGCAACAATTGCAGTCGGTGCTTTTTCTTGATATGCCTGATTGTTAAATTTGCGCGCAAGTTTTTCATATTCCACTTTCAGTTTATCGATTTCCTTGTTGAGACGCGAAATTTCAGCTGTTTTATCAATGACGGTTTCCAATGGAATAGACAATTCTAAATTATCAATAATCACGGTAGCGCTAAATTTTGATGACAAATTCTCCTCATATCCATCATTACCGCTACATCTATCATCGCCATTACCACTCCCATTTTCATCACTACTGCTGCCTTTGCCACTACCACCATCACCATCACACCATTCAACAGCTTCTAACTTAGCTAAATTCCTCAAATAAAATCTGTTCCTTTCCAAATATTGTCGATCTAGCAGCGTTCCTCTACACACCCTAATTCTTAAAAGCTTTTTTGGTGAGATATTCATCTCACCACGAACATTACGAATCGCGAGAATCACCTTTTTCAGCCACTCGATTTCATGCAAAGCATCTTCATCAGTTAATTTTTCATCATAAATCGGGTATGGCCGCAGCATAATAGTTGCCGCTTTGATGTTTGCAAATGGCATGATTTGTTGCCAAATTTCCTCACTGATGAATGGCGTTAAAGGATGAATAAGACGCAGCACTGCTTCAAGAGTTTCAATCAGGGTGCGGCATGCACCGCTTTTTAGAGCTGGATCAATGAGCATATCAGCATCGTTGCCATTATTATCATGATTCAACACTGGCTTAACCAGCTCTAAATACCAATCACAAAATTCATACCAAACAAACTCATAAATACTTTGCGCCAGTAAATCAAAACGGTACGCAGCAAAATGTTGCGTAACATTTTTGATAGTCTGTTGTAATTTAGTTTTAATCCAATAGTCAGCAGTACTGAATTTTATTCTGCCAGCTTGATCAAATTCTTCAATCTGATCAGCTTCCTTAACCTCTTCAATTCCTTGATTAGAGATTGCAGAAATAGAAGTAGAAGTAAACTGCACCGCTTCAAGCTGTATCAAGACATAACGAGCAGCATTCCACAATTTGGTACAAAAATTGCGATAACCTTCAAGTCGTCCAAAGTCAAAATTAATATCACGCCCAGTGGAAGCCAAAGCACAAAAAGTAAAACGCACGGCATCAGCACCAAAAGCTTGAATTCCCTGTGGAAAATCGGCACGCGTAGCTTTTTCGATTGATTTCGCTAGATGTGGTTGCATCAAATTGCTAGTACGTTTTGCGATAAGCGATTCGAGATCAATACCATCAATCAGATCAACTGGATCAATAATATTACCCTTCGATTTTGACATCTTTTTCCCTTTGCTATCACGAATAAGACCCGTGATGTAGATTTCACTAAATGGCACTTCACCGGTGAACTTCAGCCCCATCATCACCATACGTACCACCCAAAAAAAGATAATATCAAACCCAGTAACCAAAACATTGGTAGGATAAAAAGTCTTAAAATCAAGCGTTGCCACCGGCCATCCTAAACTCGAAAATGGCCACAATGCCGCAGAAAACCAAGTGTCAAGAACATCTTGATCTTGAGTAAGGGACAATTGCGCTGAAGTTGGCAACTGATATTTTTCTCTGATCTCTGCCTCGTCATTTCCAACATAAACCTTACCTGTTTCATCATACCAAGCCGGGATGCGGTGCCCCCACCATAGTTGACGACTGATACACCAATCCTGAATATTTTCCAACCATTGCAAATAAGTTTTACTCCAATTGCCGGGAATAAACTTAATTCGGTCACTCTTTACCGCATCCATCGCTGGAATTGCTAAATCTTTAACTTTCACAAACCATTGATCGGTTAAGTACGGCTCAATCACTGCGTTGCTGCGATCACCGCGCGGAATACTGATTCGATGTGGTTCAATTTTTAACAACAAACCAAGAGCAGTTAACTCGGTAACAACTTTTTGGCGTGCAACAAAACGATCAAGACCATGATAAGCCAATGGCACGGCGTCGCTCTCGTTCAGTTGCGCCTGTGGAGTAAAAATGTTGATCAAAGGTAAATTGTGGCGCTGTCCCGTAGCATAATCATTAAAATCGTGAGCTGGTGTAATCTTTACGCAGCCGCTACCAAAGTCTTTAGCAACGGTATCATCGGCAATAATCGGAATTACACGCCCGACGATTGGTAACATCAAATGTTTACCAATTAAGTGACGGTAGCGCTCATCATCCGTATTAACTGCGACAGCCACATCCCCAAACATAGTTTCCGGACGCGTAGTAGCAACGATGACATGATCCAATTCATTTTGCGCATCACTCTCAACCAATGGGTATTTTATATACCAAATTTGCCCATCTTGTTCTTCATTAATTACCTCCAGATCGGAAACTGCTGTGTTCAATACTGGATCCCAATTGACCAAACGCTTACCGCGATAGATCAAACCTTCTTCGTATAACGAGATAAACACACGTTGTACCGCCGCAACAAGACCAGGATCCATAGTAAAACGCTCACGCAGCCAATCTACTGAAATCCCTAAGCGACGCTGTTGTTGACAAATCGTATCACCAGAGATTTTTTTCCACTCCCAAATTTTTTCGACAAATTTTTCACGTCCCAAAACATGGCGTTCAATATTTTGTCGTAGCAATTGTTGTTCAACTACAATTTGAGTGGCGATACCAGCATGGTCGGTTCCGGTTTGCCACAACGTGTTATAACCGCACATACGCTTATAACGAATGAGCGCATCCATGATACTCAATTGAAAGCCATGGCCCATGTGCAAACTCCCGGTAACGTTGGGAGGCGGAATCACCATGCAATAGGGCTGACAACTAGTATCACCACTAGGAACAAAGTAATTATTTTTTTCCCAAGTGTGGTACCATTTTTTTTCTATTGTTTGAGGAGAATAGGTTTTTTTCATAGTAGTTCTATTGATTAGTATTGATACCAACACCATGCGTCACCACTTCGTACCCTTGTTGCTGATAATACTTGTAGTGCGCACGCGCTATCTGTTTTAAGGTTTCGTCACCAGAGACAAGTTCTATAATGTGAGTAAAATCAGCAAAAAAATCTGGCACAGTAACAGTTAAATTAATTAAAACCTGGTAATAATTATGTGGCGGCGGCACATTGCCAATCAACACTGCAGGCAAGGGAGGCAACAGCGGTAATGTTGGATGATAAATTTTGTGCGGCACGAAACTGGTATCACGAAAAGTCCAAAGCTGTATATCAAAAGTTTGGTTTTCCTCATTGGAAGCAGTATAAATATAAACGTTTAATTTATTCTGATATGCTTTTTCGGCTAGACGACTGACATACAAATCACGTGATTTGGTGTTACTGTTGGCTTCGTTCAATAAATAAAACGCGACTTTTTTCATAGTATAATTACATCTGATGAGTTTTTACCTTAATTCTAAAACATTTACCTAACAGAGAGGATTGTATCATGATTTTTGCGATTAAAATCGATGTTGATACTGAACGCGGAACGCGCATTGGCGTACCAAATTTAATCGCTTTATTGCAAGAACTAAAAATTCCCGCAACATTTTTACTTTCTTTGGGACCAGATAATACCGGACGCGCAATTAAGCGGATTTTTCGTCCTGGTTTTTTAAAGAAAGTAAACAGGACCAGCGTAATCAGCACTTATGGTTTGCGTACGTTATTAAATGGAGTGTTGTGGCCAGGACCGCATATCGGAAAACGACATGAGGCAATCATGCACCGCATCAGCGAAATTGGTTTTGAAGTTGGAATACATGCCTATGACCACCAACGATGGCAAGACGGCGTAATTAAGATGAGCCAAGAACAAATAGCTGCAGAGTTTACTAAGGCTCGTGACGAATTTTGGCGTATTTTTGGTGTTGCAGCCAAAACCGCGGGTGCTCCTGGTTGGCAAGCAAATGAAAAAACCTTAGCGATTTATGACGAGGCTAGTTTAAATTATGCCAGCGACTGTCGCGGCGTTTATCCTTTCTTTCCACGAATTGGCAACCGAATATTTCACACTTTACAAGTACCAACAACATTGCCCACTTTGGATGAATTGTTGGGAAGACCGGAATTTTCTTTGGATATTCTTACCACCCATTATCTTTCTCTACTGCAAGCTGAACATCCAAACGTCATGACGGTGCACGCCGAACTGGAAGGAATGAAATACTTAACTTGGTTTCATAAATTTCTATCAGAACTAAAACGGTATAAGAATAATACTGATTGCAATGACGACGACATTGGAAGAGCCCCTAGCAACAGCAACAACATGAGCGGTGGCATACAATTTAAAACCCTACATAGCATTGCCCAAGATTATTTACAACGCCAAAAACAAAGCCAGAAAAATCAAATACAAATTCCAGTGTGTGATTTGGTTCAAGGAAAAGTAGATGGCAGATCAGGAGCAATCGCGTTACAGTCCGGTTGATTTTACTGGCAACTACTCAATCAATAATTCCCTCAAGACATTGCTCACTATACCCACTGCACATCAAATTCGGTTCAAAGGCGCAACCTGATTAACCGCAATGTTTTCATTCTCCATTTGCTGCAAACCATTCATTCTCAACAACATTAATTTCACGATCAATGGCTGTGATTCTTGCCGCACTTTCAGCCAATTGTTGCCAATCCTCTGGACACGCTTTTTCCTGAGCATGGAGTTGCGCTAAAAGTTTTTCTTTCTCATGGCTTAGTTTTTTTAGTTTTGATTCTAATTTGCCTAGCAATTTATTTTCTGCCTGCCTAAATTGCATACTCAGTTTTGATGTTGATTCGGGGCCAGATGTTGCAGTTTTGGCCACCGTAAATTTTGTAGTCGAAGTATTCTTTACATTTGTATTGCTTTGTTTCTTTAGATCCAACAACCACTGTTGATAATCATCCATATCGCCATCAAATTTATTCACTTGACGATTGTGGACCAAATAAAACTCATTCACAGTAGATTTTAATAAGTAACGATCATGTGCAATCAAGATTAAAGCTCCTGCGTAATCCTGCAACGCGTACGCCAACACTTCGCGCATATCTAAATCCAAATGATTGGTCGGCTCGTCTAATAGCAATAAATTAGGTTTTTGCCATGCGAGTAACGCTAAAACCAAGCGCGCCTTTTCTCCACCAGAAAAGTTTTTAATTGAACCAAATACCATATTTTTTTGAAAACCAAAACCGCCAAGAAAAGTTCGCGCCTTTTGTTCGTTGACTGTTGGATCAAGCTGCAATAAATGAAACACTGCTGATTCATCAAGATTAAGTTGATCAATTTGATGTTGTGCAAAGTAGCCAATTTTTAAATCTTTATCTCTATAAATGCCACCAGCATTTTCGGCATGAGTTGGTTGTAATTTTCCTGCAAGCAATTTCATGAAAGTAGATTTACCAGCACCATTGAGACCCAAAATACCAATACGATCTTGTTGGTCAAGACTAAAATTCACCTGATGCAATACTTGATGCGTCCCATAACTGAACTTCACTTGCTCAAATTTTAATATCGGCGATGGACACACTTTGGTGGTAGTAAAAGTAAAAGAAAATGGTGAATCAGTCTGAGTGATAGTTATCCGTTCCATTTTCTCAAGCATCTTCAAACGGCTTTGCGCTTGACGTGCTTTGCTGGCTTTAGCACGAAAACGATCGATATACTTCGTAAGATGTTCGATCTTATGCTGTTGTTTTTCATAGACACTACGTTCTTGCGCTAGTTGCATAGCACGCTGTTCTTCAAAGCTCGAATAATTTCCCGTATAAAGTTCAATTTTTTGATTGCCAAGATACATAATTCTGGTCACAACGTTATCTAAAAATTCGCGATCGTGTGAAATTAACAGTAGAGTACCGCTATAATTTTGTAACCAACGCTCAAGCCACACAATTGCATCCATGTCGAGATAATTGGTCGGTTCATCAAGCAACAGTAAATCGGCATTACTTAATAAAATTTTTCCCAAATTAAGACGCATCCGCCAACCCCCTGAAAAAGAGTTAACTGGTTTAGCATGTGTTTCTTGCGGAAAACCTAAACCATTCAATATTTTGGCAGCACGCGCCTCTAGATCATAACCACTTAGTTCATAGAGCTTGTTGTGTAGTGACGAAGCAAGTTCGTGATCATTACTGCTATTGGCTTGTTCCAATTTTTGCAATAAAACATCTATCGCTGCATCACCCTGCATCACGTAACGCAAAGCCGAAAGGTCAGTGTTGGGAATTTCTTGTGCAAGATAAGCAACATTGATATTGGACTGGATATAAATATTGCCTACATCTGGTTGTAATTCGCCACGCAATAAAGCAAAAAGACTGGATTTACCACAACCATTGCGACCTACCACACCTACTTTCTGCTTGGCAAAAATCGCAAAATTCGCATCGGTAAATAAAACTTTTGCACCGCGTTGGAGAGTAAGAGATTGACAAGTAAACATATTGATATAACTACAAATTAAAACTGTCGTTGTATCCAGGAATGCGTGAAGTCAGCATACTACTGGCATTGCTGGTACCGACACCACCTAAACCCTTCAATACAATTTGCAAGTAAGTTGCCTGCTGAAATTTATTGATACGATTCGGATCAGTACCGATAAAGATTCGGCTTTGAACGACTCTAAATGCCCAACAGCAGCTCTGATACTCAACTCCATAGAAATACTCCTGAGGGTGGTCATGGCTAATATTGTAGTTCCAATTGGCAACAAGATTAATGTTCTCCCTAATAACTGGCCAAGCAACGGCCAAATTGATACGACTCAAGTTGTTTGAGAGTTTGGTATCGGAAGTATTATCACCATTTTGTACGAAGTTATAGCCAGCACTAATGATACGCTTGGGACCCTTGGCATATCTAAATGTTAAGGCGCTATTGTTGACCTTACGGGCACTTGCATTCCATGCAACACTAGCTTCTGCCGACCAATGTAAATTTAAGTTATATTTAATTTGCGCAACAGTTGGGGCAAGATTGTGTTGAGCCAAAGGATCATTCTGACAATTACCATTAAGACATACAGCATGTTTTTTGAAGGCGTACATTTGGCCAATACTCAGGCGCACTTTTTCCTCAGCAGTATATGAATCAAGGAAGCGAGTAGTTACTGCCGCACTCACTTGATTAGCATCACCTACTAAATCGTAACCGCTGAAACGATTGGTGACGAATAATTGATCGAAATCAAAAGCAACAAGACTGCTATCAAAGATAGGAACATAATCTTGCTGCTGCTTCGGGGTCGGCACTAATAAATAAAAAAATCGTGGCTCTAAAGTTTGGGTATAATTATTGCCAAACAAACTAGTAATGCGATTAAAAAATGCTCCGCTGTCCAATGAGGCGATCGGTGAAACACGACTGATGCTATTTTCCGTTCTACCCGTTTTATCGACCCCTCCCGTCGTAACAACATTATTCCTCAAACTATACAGTGTGGAGTGTAATTGCACTCTTGGGATAAGGTAAGCACCGGCCAAGTTTATTGGTAAGCTGATACTTGGCATAAGATTAATTCTGCTACCAGTAGCTTTGAGCAAGTTAGTGGTTGAATCATATTTATGATCGTAATCAAAAAAAACAAATTGTCCGGTCATTTGATAGTCAAAACCATGTTTAGTATTCGGTAACTCTCCTTTGAAATCCAACTGAGGAACACGACGATACTGTTCTTGCGCGACAGGCGTCGAATTAATCGGACGTAAAGTTTGAAATATTTGAGTAAGAGCCGAAAAATTCCAATTTTCACCAGCATAAGCAATATCAGCCTGATTTAGCAATTGGTCGTTATTAATGATTGGCGTACTACCAAAATCCTGAAAAAAGTAGTCATCGGTGGTATGACGAAGATTGACGTTACTTGACCAATGCTGGTTAAATTTAGTTTGATTTTGATAAGAGAAAAAACCACGGTTAGTGTTGGCGTTTTGCAACCGCGACAAAAGACTACGTGTTAACATGTTGCCCGATTGGTAAGTGCTCAAAGCATTCGCTTGGTCTTTGGCAAACACGCTATCATTAGGAATGTAACGAACATCTACAATACCTTTACTATTTTCAGTTAAATAACGAAATTGGCCTTGCGTCAGTACACCGCGATTGGTAATAACACGTGGCACAATAGTGACATCGTAATTGGGAGCTAAATTGAAATAATAGGGAATAGAAACGTCTACACCATTTTTACCCGAGTAGCCAAAGCTTGGGTAGAGAAAACCACTTTTACGCTTTTTATCAATCGGAAAGTTGACGTAGGGCAGATAGAGTATTGGAACGTCCCTAACAACCAACACCGCATTTTTTATCGTACCGCGACCGGAATTTTTGTCTAATATTACGTTACTCCCCTTAAGCTTCCACGAGTTATTCACTGGACTGCATGTGGTGTAAGTGGCTTTGAGTAGCCTTAAAACCCCATCCCTATCATAGATCCCCCGATATGCTTGCCCCCAAGAACTAACCACACCAGTTGGAGCGGGGATTAGCATACGATACATACCATTGTTAATGATGATATGTTTGTTACCAAAATCCCAATAGCTACTATTGGCGACAATGATTTTTCCTGCCTCGCGCAAACGCACTTTACCGGTCAACGTTGCAGCACTGATTTTTTCGGTTTTCGCATCACGGTAAAAAATTGCTTTGTCCGCTAATATTTGGCGTCCTGATTGGTTAATAGTTACATCTCCTTTTAAAGTCGAAGTACCTCGTTGCGAAAACAAAATGGAATCACTAGCAGTGATCGTAGTTGGAAGTGAACTGAAATCTGACGGATTGGGATATTTAGCAACGCTTTCTGGTTCAGCGTAATAACCTTCGCATAAATTTGTTACTGATATTTTGTCACTCACCCATCCCAAAAACTTAGCAGCCTCACGATGTGACACAGTATTAAAAAAAATCTCATTACTTACCTTCGCGTTATCATCATTTGCACCAATAGCAGTTTTAGTTCCAGTATCAGACTTCAATGTGGTTTCTGTTTGAATAATTGGGGAAGGGACATCACATTGTTTTTCAAAATTGGTCAACTTGCTTTGCTGTTGAGCACATGGCATTGCAGCAAATACATCCGAAACAAACCATGCAAGAAAGAGGCTCAAGACTGCTATGATGATCGTAGTTTTAATCGCTTTCGTCGATTTCTTTAAGTTATTTTTGGACTGACTCTGAAATTGACTTTGACGCATAAAATTTTCGAGGTGTTTTTACTGCTATTCGCTATACGAGGCGTCAATAGTCGCTTGCAACCAATTTGAAATATCAATTATCTCTTCAGCGCAAACCGTATGTTCCATGGGATAAGTTTTCAACGTAGCATCAAAACCTATGGATGTTAAAAATTGGTAATCACGTAACGCAAACGAAATCGGTATCAGCGAATCATTAGTACCATGCATTAACAAAATCGGTATATTGCTATTAGCGATATGTTTCTCAGCTGACACGGTTTCTGCAAGCATTAAAAATCCAGATAATGACAAAATACCGCCAAGTGGCTGCGGATAGCGCAAACCGCATTGCAATGCCATCGCCCCACCTTGAGAAAATCCAGCTAAGATAATATGTCTTGACGGAATACCAGCCAGCAACTCTTTTGCAATTAACTGCTCGATACTTTCTTGAGCAGAACGAATACCAAACTCATCTGGTGGCGCACTTAAATCAGCACCAAGGTTAAACCACGCGCGCATTGGCATACCACCAGCGTAATCTACTGGCATTATTGGGGCATGAGGAAAAACAAAGCGTATAGCCAGATCACTGGGTAAACGCAATTGCGGCACGATATCAGTAAAATCATAACCGTCAGCACCCACACCATGCATCCAAATCACACTACATTTTGCTGGATACTTAGAATTAAGGATTACGCTGTCGAGAGGAGGAGTGTTGAACATAGTCACAATCTCACATTTAATTAAGTTCTATACCAATTTAACGACTTTATTGCTAGAACGGGTGGGACACAACAGGGAAAAATTCTACGCATTAACACGAGATAAGCAATCGATTTTTTGAAAATTACCGGACTAGATTCTGCCTTTTAGTAATCGCGTTATTCCTGTGAGCAGCGCATGAGGAGTTGGAGGACAACCATGAATATTTAGATCAACCGGAATGACATTCGATACCTGACCACAACTCGCATAATTTTCACCAAACTCACCACCACTCACTGCACAATTGCCAACAGCGATCACTAATTTGGGTTGTGGTGTGTTGATATAAGTGATCCGTAATGCTGCTTCCATATGGCGCGCAACCACACCAGTGACAAGCAACGCATCAGCATGTCGCGGCGAAGCGACGAAGTGAACACCGAAGCGTTCTAAGTTATAAAACACATTATTAAGAGCATGAAGACCAAGCTCACACCCATTGCATGAACCTGCATCAACGTGACGAATCGCAAAGCTACCACCAAAATTGGCCTGAATTAATTGATGACAAGTATTACCGAGCAAAGTAAATTCGTAATCACTGTAACTGTCATTACCACAATCAACTCCGATCGCCACAGCTGCACGTCGTGTTACCGTTGTATCTGCAGTAATAATCCCGGTCTTGAAAATTTTTTTGATAATTTTAAGCATCGCTAATCTCTAAGTTCTAATTTCCGATCTCAACCAGTTGATATAACTACAAGTCACATCCTGCATACGAACCATTCACTGATTTATTACACACCGGAAAATCCGGAACGATATCGTGGTAGATCAGTTTTTCCAGGGCCAACCAATTAAACCAACTAGGATCACGCGGAAAAAATCGCACCACATTGCCCTGCTCATCAATACTCACATAAGTAATAATTTCACCACGCCAACCTTCGACGATACCAACACCACTAACTTTGCTATTTGGTAACAAACCGATGCGCTCAACTACAATTGCACGGCTATCGAGATTGGCCAATAACTCTAATAACTGCGACAATATTTGCAACGACGAAAATATTTCATGCCAACGCACCATAAACCTTGCGGCAACATCACCACACCCCGCAATCGGCACTGCGATATTCAGCTCATCATAAGGTGGATAAGAAAAATCACGTCGGACATCAAAATCAACGGCACTGGCTTTGCCCACAAATCCTAACACACCTAATTCACTTGCAACTGCTGCAGCCAACACTCCAGTAGTACACAATCGATTATTGAGCGAAGAGTTACCCTCAATAATCGATTGTAATTCTTTCAATTCGCCTTCCAGTACTTTGATTTCTTTTAACATGCTAGCGATTTGTTCAATCCGTAAATCAATCTTCACTCCACCGAGTACAATCACATCCATCATCAACCGGTGCTGAAAAATTGCCGCATTAGTCCGAACCCACATTTCACGTAATCGTCCTAATTGGTAATAGCCAAACGTAAAAGCAACATCGCCACACAACGCCGCCACATCCCATAAGTGATTAGTAACGCGTTCACGTTCACATAAAATCGCACGAATCAGACTGGCACTACGCGGAATTTTTAAGCACAGCGCATTTTCCAGCGCCATTGCTGCCGCCCAGGAATGAGCAACGGTACCGTCCCCAGATACACGCGCTGCAAGAGATAACAAGGTGGCAGCAGTACGCGTCGTTGCGATTTTTTCGATCCCTTTATGTAAATATCCCAAACGCTCTTCGAGGTAAACTATATCTTCTCCTGCTGCGTGAAAACGAAAGTGCCCTGGTTCAATAATTCCGGCATGTACTGGTCCAACTGGAATATGATAAAGATCAAGATTGGAGCTAGTCAGAAAAGGATAGTCACTGTCAGCGGGAGTACTACTCGTATAATTTACGTGATCCAAAGGATAATCACGACGCAATGGAAACTCGCTAGCGCTCCACGCCTGATGTCTAGTCCAACGACGCCAATCATATGAATTAACAAAATCAATACCCAATAAATCATGGCAATGACGTTCCAAACGATTAGCCGCGTAATAAATATTAGCCGCAGAAGCTATGCGTGGATTTTGTTTATCATTGAGATAAGTACGCAACAAAAAATATTGTTTAGCAACATAAAAACAACTCGTGATAACAAAGGCATCAGACTCCTCTTCACCCCACATACTCGCAAAACGACATTGATGTTCTTTGCAAATTTGAATTACTGGTAACCAGTGTCGGTGATCGATTTCCAATAAGTTCAATGTTCTGTTTAAGTAATTAAATGACACACTTTTCCAAGTGACATTTGCTGTATTTATGCCCGTTGGCTCTAGTATGCCACGCGTAATTAGCGCTGGTAACAGCTGCTGCGTAACAAAATTTAGTGAAGTTATAGCCATAACTAAATCAATTTTAAATTAGTTGTGAAAATTGGAACTATGAAAGCCGCACCACAGCGCCACCCCTTCAGCTGCAAAGACTGTTCTGGTCAAGGAAAAGTGGACACATTTTTCAAGAGACATACGCTTTCAAATTGCATTGGGCTAACATAGCCCAATGCTGAATGAAGTCGTTTACAGTTGTAAAACATTTCAATGTAATC
>Ga0172367_10001952_pt1 | contig 29102 bp, 24 predicted proteins | sample Lak10m_FD_114542 | JGI IMG/M metagenome (GOLD analysis project Ga0172367, IMG submission 114542) | Freshwater microbial communities from Kabuno Bay, South-Kivu, Congo - kab_022012_10m | ecosystem: Environmental > Aquatic > Freshwater > Lake | place: Democratic Republic of the Congo: South-Kivu...
CTGGTGGTGGCGGGAGTCGCGGCTTCTTTTGGATTGGAAAAAACTTTCTCGCGCTGGAATGCCGAGACCTCGGGTCGCGGCTCGGTATCGAGCGAGGGGCGCATGGAGGCCTACAGGATCATAGTTCGCGGAGCATTGCCCGAGGCCGGTTGGTGGGGCTTCGGGCCGGGAACATTTGAAAAAGTTTTCGATATTCACCGCTCGTCGCTTGGCAGTCCACTGCCGGGACGCTGGGACAAGGCCCACTCCGATGCCTTGCAAACCCCGATGGAATGGGGCTGGGCGGGTGCCGCAGCCTGGCTGGTTTTATTGGCGGGAGGTTTTTTGAAATCGATCGTGGCAGCGCGGAGCGGTTCTGATTTTGCGCCAGTCGCCGCAGGCTGCGTCTTCGCGCTGGGCGGAGTGATGCTCCACGCCATAGTGGATTTTCCGCTCCAGATTTCCTCGCTTCAGCTGCTCGCCATCGTCATCGCGGGGCTCTCTTGGGGATTTAAGCGCGATATGCCGCGCGTCTTGCGGAATTCGCGTTCACGATTATGATCCGCCCCTGATATGAACGGGGTAAAGCCCATCCGGTTCGGGAGGTTCGCATGATTTTGGAAAGGCACCATGGGGCAGTGGCGATCCATGCGTTGTTGCAGGGATTGGCTGTGTTTGGAGGCTTCGCGGCTTGGTATTTGGTGGTGGATTTTGTTATTGGGAAAAATCTGGTCGGCGGCTTTGCCGGTTATTCGCTCTATGGAGGGATTGCGGTGGCGGCTTTGCTGGTGCGGTCCACCTACCGTGCCGGAAGCGATGCCCTGCATCTCTCCGGACTCTTTCGCGGACGATTGAATCTTGCCGGCCGGCAAACACTGTTTGTGGGTTTGGTGGTGACGGTTTTTCTGGTTGCCACGAAAGACAAGGAAATCTCCCGTATCTTTCTCTTTTCATGGATTCCGGTGCTGTATGCCACGCTGGCTTTGACGAATCTCGCGATGCCCCATCTCGTGCTGGGCATGGTGTTTTCAAAAAACAAACGGCAGCGATTTCTTTTGGTGACCCGGCGGGCCGAAGCCGCAAAGCCAGAGCGGCTCGGCGAGTGGATTCAGAGGCAGCAGCGGTTGGGCATTTCGATTGCGGGCGTGGTCTCCTCCGGAGAATTGAGGCTGTCGGGGATGGAGCTCGCCAGAGTGGGGGCGCCGCAAGAACTGGAGACGATTTTTCACCATCACCAACCCGATGTGCTGATGTGTCTGGAGCCGCCGGAGAGCAGCGCGGATCTCGCCAGGCTTCTGAATCTGGCCGAGGGGCGCGGGGCTCGCTTGATTTTCTGGGACGATCTGGAATCGCGCTTTGGAGCCCGTGCGTGGAATGCCGAGGTGGATGGATTGAACTTTGTGCATTTTCGCCGCGAGCCGCTGGAAAGCCCACTGAACCGGGCGATCAAGCGCGTGTTCGATCTGCTCGTGGCCGGTATTGCCGTTTTTATCGTGATGCCGTGGTTGTTCGTGCTGGTTTGGATTGTGCAGCGGTTTCAATCCCCCGGCCCCGTTTTATTCCGTCAACCCCGCGCCGGACTCGGAGGACAGGAGTTTCGGATTTTCAAGTTTCGAACGATGCACACAGGCGTCGAGAAAGACACCCGGCAGGCCACACAGGGTGATGACAGGATTTATCCCTTCGGGCGCTGGTTGCGCAAAACCTCGCTCGATGAACTGCCGCAGTTTTTAAATGTCCTCCGGGGGGACATGAGTGTGGTCGGGCCTCGGCCCCACTTGAGCGAGCACAATAGCCGGTGGGCACGACTGCTCGGAGCTTTTCATGTCCGATCGATTGTGAAGCCCGGACTCACCGGGCTCGCACAAGTGCGTGGCATGCGTGGCGAGGCCAAGACCGACGAGGATGTCGTGCGTCGCATCGAGAGCGATTTGGAATACATCGAAAATTACACGCCCATGGTGGATCTGGTGATCGTGATCCAGACGGCGTGGCAGGTTTTGTTTCCCAAAAAATCCGCTTACTGAGGCGCGGGATGGAGTCAGCAAGCGACGGTATTTTTTTATTTGGAACGCCGGAGAGGAGGTTGCTCGCGATATCGAAAAGCGAGCCAAACGAGCCGGAGGGCCGCAGCGTATCTGGGAACGAATTTTCGAGGTGAAGAGAGGCATCTGAAAAGCCAACCGAGACACATGCGATCAGCCCATTTGGGAATCCGCACCTGGTCGCCGCTTAGAAATCCGATGGCCGCGCCGATGCAGCAAATGGTTTGATTTCCGCCGAGGCTTTCCTTCAGCCAGAGGCCCAGTTTTTCCTGCGTGCCACTCCCGGTGCAGATGAAGATAAATCGCGGGTTCAAGCCCTGAAGAAGTTTCAGGAGACTTGCATCCTGAACCTTTCCCCGCTTCGGATAAAGCGGCGCGATGTAGCAATCATCGGTGGAAACCGGAAGCCCTCTGGAGCGCAACCAATCCAGGTTGCACTCCATCGACTCCCGCGAGGGCATTACCCAAAATGTCGCCTGCGTTTTTTTTGCCTCCGGTCGATCCAGAAGAGCCTCAAGAAATCCAAGCCCTGAAGTCCTGTGCAATTTTCCCAAGCCGAGAACCCGGACCAGCAATATCGCAAGCCCGCTGTCTGGAAGGTTCATGTCGGATTTGTAGAGAGCTTGGGAGTAGTCCAAATCCTCGGACAAATCACAAAGGCCGGGAGCTGATGGGGCCAGCACGAGGCCTCCTAAAGAGGCCGCCTCCACCGCTTGGGAAATGGACAAATTGGCGATATCAATTCCCAGGATGCGGCATGTCGGGAAATGCTTCGCTGCCGAATGAGACATTTTACCGGGACACCTGAAGCAGCATGGGTTCAGGCTTTGTTATCTGGGGACAATTGGTCGCCAGAACCGGGTTTGTCTTTCCATCGCAGCGACCGGGGCTCCGCCGGGTTGCCGCTACAAATCATGCCGGTTGGCAGGCTTTTCAGAACAACCGACCCTGCAGTGACAACGGCCTCCTGCGCGATTTCCACGCCCGGTCCCACAAAAACAGAAGCGCCAACCCAAACGCCATCGCCAAGAACAATAGGCCCTCCTTGAAAGGAAAAGCATTCATCGCGGAAATCATGGTTGCCTGTGCAAAGGAATGCCCTTTGGGAGACACAGCAATGCGATCCGATCGAGATTCTATCAAGGCTCAGCAAATAGACCTCCTCGCCGAGCCAGCTATGGTCTCCGACTTCGAGCCTCCACGGCATCGTGATGTTCACTCTCGGTCTGATTACCACTCCCTCGCCGATGCGTGCTCCGAAAATTCGCAAGAGCCCTCTTTTGATGCGGGATGGCCACGGAAGCGCGCTGAGAAAGAAAACGATTTTCAACACATACCACGCCGCCTCGACAGGCCATGGACATCCTCGCTGAAAGGTTCGAGAAACATCGAATTTATCCAAGCGGACTCTGGTGGTCATTTTTGGCACATGAAGTGGAAGCTAGTGGTCTCCAGCGGACGGTTCAAACAACTTATTCAAAAGGAGCAAGGAAGTCATATTTATTGAACAATTTGTAGAAAAAAATGTCTTGGTATGGTATGCACTCTTTTTAATAAATGGTTATACTGTCCCCAAAAGAGTTTAGGAGTCTTTTTAATTTTGTTGGCATTAAACAAATGTCGATTAAATTTTCTGTTGGATTTACCGTTTTCCAATAAAAGCCGCCGTGATCTCCAGAACCGCAAATTATATTTTGCTCGCCTTGGTGGCAATGTGTGTGGTTTTGGGGAATCTGAACGCCCAATTGTCTTTCACTTGGGCTGGTGGCAATGGCTCTTGGACTGATACGGGAAATTGGACCGTTTCTGGCAACGGGACTGGTTACCCTGATGCCGCCGATGATGCGGTCTATTTCTCTCAAAACACTACTACGATTGATATAAGCATGCCGAATGATACCAGCGCGGTGGCTGGGGCTGTTACGATGAATGAAAACGGGACCGTCCGTTTGGGAAACGCTACAACATTTGCAGGCAGTCTTACTCTGAACTCCACAAGCGGTGTGCCAATCCTAGAGGTCAACACAGGGCGTTTGGCGATTTTTACAGAGCTTATTGGCTCGCAAGGATTCAGGAAAACGGGCAACGGAACTCTGAATTTTAATACCAATACACTCAATATGAACAATCTTTCCGGGAATGTGTCGATCGAAGATGGCACGGTCTTGTTTCAACAAGCCGGGAACTTCGGCAGCGGAAATTTATCTTTTTCGGGATCAAATACCCTCTTCCAGTTGCGCGGCAACTCATCGACGACATTTGCGGCAAACAGAGATATTCAACTTTCAACGGGTTCGAATATTAATTTTTGGAATTTCGAAACGCTTTCCAGCATGGTCTTTGATGGTCCGATCACTGGTTCCGGAAACCTCACTTTTACTAACGGAAATTTCACGCTGAATGGTGTAAATACCCATTCTGGATCAACGACATTAGCGGGATCCGGATCAAGCAAAACTGTCAATATCCTGCTTGGCTCTGGCAGCAATCTCTCGAATGGGACCTTGAATTTTACAAGCCAAGGTTCTGCCACAATTGATTTGGGAGGAAATGCACAAACAATCCAGAACTTAGTTACCGAATCGAGCAACGCAGGTTCATCAATGACAATTTCCAATGGCTCACTGTCAATTTCTGGGGGAGGGGATATTTCCTTGGGTGGACGCGGAGGCACATTTACACTTTCCGTGGCAAATCTAAACTCCTTCACGGCAGGAACAGCCTCCTCCAATTTTACCTTCCAATCCGGGAATACAACCGGCACTACGACAAATACCTTGACCCTATCGACAAACGGAACAAACACGATCACCGGAAAGACAGTTCTTTTTGGTCGAACCGACTCCGGAGGAGCATCAACTGGAGCAGCTTATGCAGCCAACGTTAATTTAGGTGCTATAAATTCCATCAATGCAGATGTCTTCAAGGTTGGTTCCACAAACTCCACATCAGCGTTGGCATTTCAGGCAGGTCTTTCCAATCCAAGTTTGACTCTGAGAGCTGCCAATGGCACGGGGTCCGTTAGCGATTGGATCATCGGCGAATTAACTGCCGAAACGGGAGGGCGCTCTGGGTTGGGCACGGTGGATTTACAGGGTGGAACCCTCGATGCGCTGGTGGGAAACTTAACCGTTGGGCTTAATAGCAACTCGACGGTAAATAGCGTATCATGGCTTAAAATTTCCGCAGGAAACTTATCGGCGGATACCATTCGGCTTGCTAATAAGTCTGGATCAAGCACTGGAGCCTTAAGCGGAACAATTTATCAATCTGGAGGCAACGTTTCCGTAGATTTGATGCAGTTCGGGCAGTCCGGGGTCGGTAATTCGACCATTACAGCCATTTACGATCTTACGGGAGGCCGATTGGAGGTGGGCGACATCCAAGTCGGCGGGGGGAATTTTACCAATACCTCAAACCGCACCTTATCGATCAGTGGTAACGCTACTCTTACTAATTTTTCAGGTTCTAACCTTACAATAACAGGAGCAACAAGTAGTGGAGGCGGATTAATGAAAATAAATATCAATGGGAATGCCACTCTGCTCGCTTCCAACGGAGATATCATTCTGAGTTCCAACTCATCTCTCACAGGTTCAGGTAGCCTGACCAAAAATGGCTCTGGCAATCTGACGCTTTCTGGAACCAGCAGCTTTACAGGGACTACGACAATAAATGAAGGAGCGATTGTTCTTGGAGCCAATCAAACTATCGGATCCATAGCGGGTTCTGGGAATATTTCTTTGGGTATTTACACGCTTACCACCAACTCCGCAAGCAGCACGACTTTTTCTGGTGCGGTATCGGGATCAGGTGGCCTGACAAAAAATGGCACGGGAACTTTAACACTAACTGGTGAACTCTCCTACACCGGAAATACCTCAATAAACACAGGAACAGTGGTCATTGGTTCGCCGAGTCAGTTGGGCGGGGGTAGTTACTCAGGCAATATCATAAACAGTGGCACATTGATCTACTCAGGAACGAGCAATCAAACGCTTTCGGGAACCATATCAGGCACAGGGGTTCTAACCCAAAATGCGAGCAGTCGTATGACCCTCTCGGGAAACAATAGTTACAGCGGAAATACGACCATCAATGCCGGAACTGTAGAGATCGGCTCCGCTGGTCGACTGGGAGGGGGTTCCTACTCGGGAAACATCGCCAATAGTGGCACATTGATCTATTCCGGAACGAACAACCAAACGCTCTCGGGAATCATATCAGGCTCAGGGGTTCTAACCCAAAATGCGAGCAGCCGTCTGACCCTCTCGGGAAACAATAGTTACAGCGGAAATACAACCATCAATACCGGAACAGTGGAGATCGGCTCCGCCGGTCGACTGGGAGGTGGTTCCTACTCGGGAAACATCGCCAATAGTGGCACATTGATCTATTCCGGAACGAACAACCAAACGCTCTCGGGAATCATATCAGGCACAGGGGTTCTAACCCAAAATGCGAGCAGTCGTCTGACCCTCTCGGGAAACAATAGTTACAGCGGAAATACGACCATCAATACCGGAACAGTGGAGATCGGCTCCGCTGGTCGACTGGGAGGTGGTTCCTACTCGGGAAATATTGCCAACAGCGGCCATTTTATCTTGGGATCAAACAGCAATCAAACCCTCTCCGGTCAGATCAGTGGCAACGGGGCGATCACCAAAAATGGCAGTGGCATCCTGACACTCAATGGGAGCAACAATTATTCTGGGAACACAACCTTCAATGCCGGCACAGTAATCATCGGTAATGCAACCGGGCTCGGCGCCTCTGGTAATATTACATTCGGCGGAGGCAGCTTGCAGTATGGTGCTGGAATAATCACTGATATCTCCTCCCGCATCAAAAACAGTGGCTCGGCAATCCTCATAGATACTAACAGCAATAATGTGGCCTTTGCCGGCGCGGTGGATTCCACGAATTCGGGTGGCCTCACCAAAAATGGCAGCGGGGTTCTGACCCTTTCTGGCAATAGTTCCTACACCGGCACGACCAGCATTAACACTGGCACCATCTTGATCGGCCACGCCAATGGCTTGGGGACAACCGGCAATATCACTTTCAGTGGAGGTGGGCTCCAATACGAATCTGGCATTACCCAAGACCTCTCCTCCCGCATCAAAAACAGCGGCTCGGCGATCCTTGTCGATACGAATAGCAACAATGTCACCTTCGCCAGCGCTGTAGATTCCACGAATTCCGGTGGCTTCACCAAAAACGGCACCGGCACTTTAACCCTGAACGCCACGAACGCCTACACCGGCACCACTACAATCAACACCGGCGCGCTCCAAATCGGCGCGGCCGGTCTGCTGGGCTCCGGCAACTACTCCGGTAACATCGTGAACAGCGGCAGCTTTATTTTCGGCTCGAACAGCAACCAAACCCTCGGCGGCGCCATCAGCGGCTCGGGTGCCCTCACCAAAAACGGCAGCGGCGTCCTGACCCTCACCGGTTCCAACAACTACTCCGGCAACACAACCCTCAACACCGGCACAGTCGTGATCGGCCACGCCAACGCCGCCGGAACCGGGAAGATTTTTCAAACCAACGGCACCTCGCTGCTCAAAATCGACACCACCGGCACGATCACCAACGACATGAGCGTCTACAAAGTCCAATCCGCCCAAAGCGCCACGCTCAGCGGTGATATCACGGTGAACAACGCCGAATGGGATGTAAACACCGGCACCACGCTCACGATCTCGGGGGATATCGACGGCAGTGGCGGCGTCACCAAAACCGGAGGCGGCACCTTGGTATTGAGCGGCAACAACACCTACGCCAGCGCCACCGTGATTAACGCCGGCACGCTGAACGCCGCCAGTGTGAACGCCCTCGGATCCAACAACACTGTCACTATCAACGGCGGCACGCTCCTCGTAAGCGCGAATGCCTCGATCAACGGCATGAACATCACGCTGAACAGCTCCAGCACAACCGTGGCGACTCTCGTCTTCAGCGGCAACTACGCCGGATCCGTAAACAAACTGACCTTAAGCGCAAACTCGATCATTGACCTGGGATATGGAAATACGCGCCTGTCTTTGGACCAAATCGAGATGGGCATTTATTATTTGAAATTCTATAACTGGAATGGCCCGTTCGGAACAGGTGCAAACATGACCAGCGACAACACCGACCGGATTTATTTCGGCGGAGGCAATTACACGGCGTCCAGAGTCGATTTCTACAGCGGAGGGGTAGGCAGCGATAGCTTCATCGGCAGTGGATGGGACGCGGGGTTAATGGCCACCAGCTTCGATCCGGGGTTAAGCAGTCACCAAATCATTCCCGTGCCCGAGCCCGAAACTTGGATCGCGGGCTTTTTGCTGTTGATAGTTGGTTCCTTGTGGATGTGGAGGAGAGGAAGACTGCCAAAGGCCACTTCCTGCAGAGAATCCGGCTTCTATGGCACCCCAGAAATTTCCCAAAAAAAAAGCCGGACCACCGAGTTTTATCGGTGCCGGCGTGATCCAAGGAATTTGTAACAGGGCGCTGAGCTACATCATCCTTTGGAGTGTTCCCTGATCTTGCAACTCACTTGAGTGAAGTAGCCCATTTTTAAAATCGCGAATGACAGCCCGGCAAACCCGTCGCGCCATCCACCCATCAACAGAAAACTCCCAAAAAAATACGCCATCCCTAGGAACGGCGTTCGCATGAGCGAGTATTTGATTTTTTGCTTCGCCGTCCACCGGGAGCGAATAGCCGAATTCTCTGCTGAAAGCTTAAAGCGTGCAGCTTCCCAGGAGGCATACTCGTTGTGCTTCGACACCCAATGGGAAACACTGCGGTTGTCCCGGTGGTCGATTCGAGCTCGGATGGAGCCAACGGTTCCTTCAATCAGGGGATGCTCGTGGATTTCCATGTCGAGGTTGCTCCAACTCGACTCATCGATGCGTTCGTATTCGCCGGAGCCAACACGAAAAAGCGCCAATTTATCGAGTGGATAGCCTCCACGAAGCTTTCTTCCCATGAAATAAATCGAATAGTGGAGCCAGAATCCGCTGTGGGGCGTTGAGGGAAGCGTTCGGTGCAGCTCCTCCTTGAATTCTTCGGTTGGAAATTCATCCGCGTCCAAAAACAAAACCCACCGCGTTTGCGGTCGGTGTTCACGAAGGAACCAATTTCGTTTTTTCGGGAACCTGCCGTTCCAGTGGAAATCCAAAACTTCCGCACCGCGCGCTTTTGCAATCCGCGTCGTGTTGTCTGTGCTCCCGGAATCCAAAACCACAATCCGCTCCGCAAAGCCATTGCCGATGGCATCAAGGCACCCCGGCAGGTTGCACTCCTCGTTTTTCGCCGGGATGGCGATGGTTAGGTCCAGAGGCATCAAGAAACCCTCTTGAAAACCATAACCATGGACTTCCAGAGAAATGGAATCCTTCCCGCACCGTGGAATTCAAGAGTCCAGAACGGACCTTTTTCGAAAAGCGAGCCCAAAGTTTTTTTCGACCAAAACTTGATATGGCCGCCAACACGAAGCGGATGGTGGTGAAAGTCCCATTTACTCGTCAGAGACAGGGCGAGGTTTTTCAGGAATCCATGATAAGGCGTTGAAATAATAGCGACACCGCCGGGTTTCAGGGCGTCTGCGGCCGTTTCCACAAGTTGTTGCGGATTGAAAAGATGTTTCACCACCTCCAGACAAACGGCGGTGTCGAACGCGCCAGTCCAATCGGCGTGGAGCGGTTCTCCCACTCCGAGATTTCGGACATCCACCCCCGGAACTTGATTTGCAAAACCGAATCCATCTGGATCGGGCTCCATGGCTGAAACGCTCCATCCCTGCCGTTTCCAGAACGGTAGCGCGCTGCCATTTCCTGTTCCTATGTCCAGGAGGTTTTTTGTGGCGTGGTGGCGGCAAAGATCAGCCACCAATGGCAAAAGATACGGGTGGCTGCAGGTATCGGCGGAAGATTGCCAGCCATAGCTCGAGGCAAGGGGAGTTGTTTTCATAGGTTGATAGGTTTCCTCTGCCTGAGTGGCATACAGGGATGGCCGGCGCAAACTGTCCAAGCAGGAGTATTTTTCACGACCACCGATCGCGCGCCGATTACAGAGCCTTCCCCGATTTCCACGCCTGGATGAATGAATGCCTCGGCGGCAATCCAAGCATGCGCGCCCACAGTAATCGGCATGACGACCAAGGGAAATCCATCACTCTCGAAATCGTGCGTCCCGGCACAAAGGTGCGCCCCTTGGGAAATCACCGCCCGCCACCCGATCGAAATTTTTCCCTGACTGTAAAGAATCGCACCGTCGGCCACGCCCGCCTCGGCCCCAACTTCCAGATTCCAAGGGGCCCAAATCCTCACGCACGGATAAATGTGCGCCCCGCGACCGACCTTTGCGCCGAACAGCCTCAGTAAACCATTCCTCCATCCATGCAGCGGTCGTGGGCTCCATCGAAACACAGTGGCTTGGACAAAATTCCAAGCTGCTCGCGCCAACCGGTCCGAGAGTGGAAAACTTGGTCCGGTGTGCGTGTTTGAATTCACAGCCATGATTGCGATTCTTTCAATACAGACGCCAATTTCTGCGCTGCCGACTCGATCCCGAAACGCTTGCGGTAGCACGCCCTGAATCGCCCGGAATCGCCGCGCACACACGCATCCGAATAGGCGCGGAGCAGTTGGGTTGTTCCCGGAAGATCATCTTCGGCCGCGATGCCAGCACCGTCTTCGACGACCTCCCTCCAAATGTTGACCTTGTTGGAAATGAGCACAGGCTTGTTGCAGGCCAAGGCTTCGGCAACAGCAATCCCAAAATTCTCTTGGTGCGATGGGAGCACAAAGGCCGAGCACCCGTGTAGCGCCCCCCACTTCGCATCGCCCTCAAGCATCCCGACCACATGGATCGAACTCTGCCCTTCGATCATCCTCCGGATTTTCAAGCCGTATTCCGAATCCCACCCCGGCCCCGCGATCACTAAATCAGGGAGATCAGTTTTCAGTTTTTCAGTTTTCAGAATTTGGAGGTAGGCATGGACGAGCAAATCCACTCCTTTTTTCGGATGGATGCGGCCCAGAAAAAGCACATACGGCTTGTTCTCCAAACTCGGAACCTTGGCCGAAAAAGCGTCGTGCATTTTTTCCGAGAACTCGGGGGACTCGGGCACTCCGTAGCCAATATCGAGCGAGCGCCGTGGTCGGTAGCCGCCGAATGTTTTCCGCGCCAACCTCATTTCCTCGGAGCATGTGAAAAGCAACGCATCCGCGCCGTTTACCACGCGCCGCTCGGCCAGCCACCAGTAGAAAAAATTCCGCACCGCCTTCATCCGTCGTGTCCTATCCCGCTGGAACCAGGGGTCGAGCATCCCGTGAGGCATGGCGAAGAACCGTTGCCCCGGTTTCCCGGTTTTTTTCCAGGCGCGGAATGATGCCTGCCCCGGCCAAAGCCAGAGTCCGTGGGAAATGATGGCATCGAATCGACCCAGGTTTGCATCCAGCCATTGCCCGAAATCCCTGGAGTAGGCGTAGCCGAAACGGCCGGGGCCAACGGCATGCACGGGAAACGGGTCTTTGCCCAACCATGCGGAACCCGGCGCGTCACAACAAACGACTTCGTTTTCGATTCCAAGCGCCGCCAAGGCGGGAATGGAATTGCGGATTCCCTGCGAAGGTCCGCCGGTTGCGGGGTCCAAGCTGGCGATGGCGCGGAGGACTCTCAAGGATTGGCGCCGGCGGGTGTCTCCTTGCGGAACAAAAAAACATCCGCCGCCGCTGGATTGCGGACGGGGTCGAGCAACAGCCCGAAGCCCCGCACGGCGTCGGCAAAGCTTTCGAGTGCCCGTCCTCCCCTCGGGTGGATTTCGATGATGAGGTTTTTGCAGTTCGCCAAGAACCCGCAATGTCCCGAATCGAGCACATCCCACTCGGCGCCCTCGATGTCCATTTTCAAGAGGTCGATGCCTCGCCCCGGGAATTCGCTCCCGAGCAAGCTGTCAAGCGTGGCCATGGGAACATCGAACAAAGAACCGGCCTTTTTTTCCGAGCTGGAAACGCTGTCGCCTGTTCCGCCGAAGGTGAACGGAACCTGGATCGAGCCGTCCCTCCCGCCAACCGCAGCATTGAGGGGAACCGCTGCCGGCCCGAAATTCGTGAGCAAATTCAAGCGAAGGCGCGAGTGCGTGAGCGGGTTCATCTCGACAGCCAAAACTTTCCGGACAGCGAGCCCCCTTGCCGCAAAAATGAGCGAGAAGCCGCCCGCATTCGCACCGAGGTCCGCGATGTCCAGCGGGGCATCCGCGTTGGAAATTCCCGCGGCGGCGAGGAAAGGGTCATACATGCCCTCCACCAGGCAGGGGCGCAGTCCGCACTCGTCCCCGCCGAGTTGGTCCGCGACGAATTGAACCCCGCCGAGCGAGTGTGGAACGAATCGGCTTTTGCGGAACAACAACCTCGCAAGCACGAGCTGCAGCGGGTTCCCGAAACGCAGGCAAGCCGCCAATCCTTCGGTTTTTGTTTTCAGGGACATCTTATTTTTCGAGCCTCAATACAGCATACCGCCCACAACTATAGTGCGTTGCATCTACCTTGGGAACAGGTTCCTCTTTCGTGGTGCCACAGGACTTGGCAATCGGAAGTATCGGCACCACCGCGATCCAGCGCCCATCGACCTCGCGCTCTGTTTCAACGCTCATGCTTTTCGAATAATTCTCGATCCACCCTTTCGCAATCCCGCAGCGACTTTTCCCTCAGCATTTTCCACGTCCCGCAACCCCCAGCGCCGCCCCCAAAACCTCCTCGACACTGATATCCGCGAGGCACCTTTTTCCGTGTTCGACGCAAACCTCCAACCCGCACCCCGCGCAGTCCGGCCGTCTTTGCAAAATCCGGTTCTGGTTACCACCTCGCGGAAACCATTGCCTCGGCAAATTGCGGGCGGAAAACACAGCCACACACGGCACCCCCATGCAGGCGGCGAGGTGCATTGGTCCGCTGTCATGGCCCAAAAACAAAGCGCACCGCTTCAACACTGCGGCACTTTCACGGGGCGTGGAATTTCCGCAAAGATTCACTACGCGCCCGCCCCAAGCGGCCGCACACCGGGCAGCCTCGTCAGACTCCGATGAACTCCCGAGAAACACCGCACCCCACTGGGGCAAATGTCCCGCCAAGCGCCGTGACAATTCCGCCCAGTTTTCCGACCCCCAATGTTTTGCCTGCACCTTAGTGCCCGTGCTGAACGCCATTACCGGCCGATCCCCCGGCAACGGCTGCAGCAGCGCCTCCCCAGCGGCCACCTCGCCGGGGGTGAGCCTCAAATCCCAATTCGCCACATCTTCCAGATCCACCGCCTCCAGGGCCGCAACGCGCCGCGCGATTCGCTCCGCCTCCCACTCCACCGCACCTGTTGACGGGTCGGGCGTGGCTTTTTTGTCTTTGGGTTGCAGATCGAACCCCACGAACCTCCGCAAACCGGCAAGGCGGAAAAAATGCCGATCCCTCGCCGTGATGGCATCGGAGCGGAAGGCCGTGAGGTTCACCGCCGTTCGAACCCGCAAACGCCGTAAGCGGCAAATCAATCCCGCCAACACTAGAGGATTTCTGGTGCCAACGGGATAATCCAACACATGATCGAAGAAATATCCCTTTCCAAGGACCTCCTCCGCTGCAGCAGCCTTCAAGGAAACAGGTTTGTTTGTGAGCAGCGTAATTCGGGCCTTGGGGAAAGCCCGACGAACCGCATGGAAAGCGGGAAGGGCCATGATGGTATCCCCGAGGCTGCCCAGCCTGTAAACCAGAATGCTTTCTTCAGGCATGTTCAGGCTGCGGTTCGCTTGGATCGAACCCGGCATGGTATTCGAGCAACCTCTCTCTCGTCGGATTGCATGAAGCCAGCATCAAACCGCAACTCACCACCAAAAAACCCAGCGTGGTGGGTTGTGCCGTGCCGCCGATCAGTATGGCTGGCAGAGCCGAACTGCAAAGGATCAGGGGGAGCGTGTTTTTTCGCAAAGATTGCTTCACCGCTGCGATTGTCATGATGGCGGCCAAGGAAATCCTGAATAAAATCAGAACGACCCCCAATACCGGGCCAAGTTCACCCAGTGTGGAAGACCACGCATCCTCCGCGACTAGGAACGCCCTATCGCCCGTGGTCAGTTTGGCCCCAACATTCGTGCCAATACCAATTCCAACGCCAAAAAAGGGAACTTCAGGAATTGTTTTGATCCCCTTCAGAAACGCCCCTCCAACCCGGTGGGAAAGCACCCCGGCGACTCCATCATCGCCACCCTCTATTTCTGTGGCCATTCGCCATCTGGCATCGAAAGCCTCCCTCGCATCCTGGAATAGCGCCAACTGGGAAACTCCGAGGAATAATCCCCCAACGATCACAGATCCGAGGAGGAAATTCCGTATCGCCTGACCGGACAGCGCTGCGGCAGCGATGGCAAATCCCGCCACCAGCGCATAATAGAAAAAAATTGTCCGGCTGATGGAAAGGGGCAGGGCAATAATCAAAGCCGTTGCGCTGACCCAAATCCAACCGGACCGTTTCGATGGAATGGCGGTAATCCATGCAGCAAAGGCGGCTGCGGCCAGTGGGTAAAAACTGGAAACTCCATTCGTGAAGGAAAATGTTCCAGACGACCGGAATTTGCCCAGCGCTCCGGAAAACCCCCCTCCCTCGTCACCTCCCGGAGCGGCATTAAAAAAATGACTTTGGGGCAGCGAATACTGCAACCCGATGAGAACTGTCATCGGAATGCAGACAACCAGCAATGCCTTGGCAAAGGCCCATGCGTCATCCCGGTCGAAGACCAGCGAAAAAAGAAATATCAGCGGAAGATGCAGGATCAGAATTCGCGCTCCATAAAGTGCCGTGAACAAATCGCCGTGGCCCCCAAAAACCGCCAGAAGCACAGACACAGCCGCAATTGACCAAATACCCACGATCCATGCCCACCAAGGGCTGTGCCGCAGGAACTGCCAACCGAGCACGATCGCCAAAATGCAAACGGGATCTCGAATAACCAACAATGGGTTGGAAAGCCCGGGGAAGATCCACTTCCTGAGTGCGCCCTCGAAAATCAGCAACCAGAAATAGGCCCAGAGCAGGAGTTGGACTTTGCGCTGTTTGGTCATTTCCGAAAAGTAACGCGGGCGTCCCGCCGATCCGTAGGCTCTACGAGCAGGAGGCGCCTCGGGCGCCGTCGGGTGCGCCTCGCGCCCGACACTTTGATTATGCACCGGCCTTCGGCCGAAAATATTTTCGCTTCGGCCCGCGAGGCGCGTGCCGATACTCCCGAGGGCGGGCATGCTCCCCGGGACCGGTCATGCAAAACCATTGAGCAGGCGAACGCGATTGGTTGAACCCGCCCCGCCGGATTTGAATTTTATGCCGACACAAACTTGCATCATCACAAAGCACAACTCGCAACCACCCCCACGATCCGACGCCGATAATCGGCCCAAGCGAGGCTCTCGGCTTTCTTGTGCGCGGCTTCACTCATCGCAGCCAAGCGCCCACGGTCTCGATGCAGTAGCTCCAATTTTGCGGCGATCGCCTGCGGATCGCGAATCGGAACAATAAAGCCATCCTGCCCCTCCGTCAGCACATCCGGACCGCAGGTGTGGGTTGTTGTGATGACAGGCAGACCCTGCGAAAGAGCCTCCGTCACCACCAAGCCGAAGCCTTCAAACAAGGATGGGAAAACCAAAACATCGTGGCCGCGCATTTCTGCGAGGATTTTTTCGCGCGGCAGGGAGGGAATCCAACGGCATCGTGTGAGGGCTTCGTCAAGCGCTTGGCAGGTCAGGCCGGTTTTTCTGCCGATCATGGTGAGTTCGGCATGAGGCCCCATTGCACTGACCGACTCAAAAACTTCCGCGATTCCTTTCCGCTGGCTCAAAGAACCGACAAACAAAACGCGCAGCGCTTGATTGGCGCGAGCCGGCAATCGGTGTCCACCGGCCCCCTCCGCACCATACGGGATTACCGAAATAGGTGCCAAGGGGAACGGACATTCACCCAGCGTCCGAGCTGTGAAAGACGATGCGACGAGGATGCGCTCGGCCAACCCAAGTTCATTGTCCTTGCGCTCCAATTTTTCATCCGAGTCGCGCAAACCTTGAATTGTGCAAGCCCATTCCGGTCGTCGACCCGCCTCCTCCGAAAGAATCCTCCGCGCGGCGCGCCAGTAGCCGATCGGCAAATCATAGATTCGCCGGATTCCAAGCCGCGCGGCAGCGCGAAAGGTCTCCAGTGCGCCGTCCTCGTAGCAATAAACCGCCGAGGTTTTTGTCGGGTTGAGAGACCGGGCGACTTTCCGGTCCAGTGAGCGATAAACCGCATCCACACTGGCCCAACCGTGTTCATGCCGGACAAGGTTTTTTAATCCAAGGCGCTGTGCGGTCAACCTCACTGTCTCGCGCAGTGGGTGCCGTCGCGTGAAGGGTCTTAAATTCTCCGGATAAACTCGACGCCTTAACTCCCCGGACCAATTGGATTCAAAGAAGGCAATAGTCGTATGGAATTCCTTTAGAATTCCCACATCAGCTAGTATGGAAGCCGCTTCACTAACAAATGAGTTCCCTGTAGGGTGAGAAATAATTATTCCACGGGAACCAGCATTCATTTTCCGAAATCAAATATTCTAAGCCAGTGGCGGGTAATCCCGGTTGGGTGAAATTTTTCATCATAGGCTTGCCGAAGTTTTCTGGAATCAATGCCACCGGATTTTATCGACTCCGCAAGCCGAAATGTGGCAACCAGCGCTTCATCGTAACGAAATCCCGCAGTCAGCAGGATTGTTGATCGGGAATCCACAACAAGATCGCGAATTCCTCCTCGGTCGCTAGCGATCCAAGGAATACCCGCGCCCATCACTTCCATAAGAGTGATGGGCAATCCTTCGTTGTGCGTGCTGAAAAGCACAAATGCGTCGAGACGGGTCATCGCGGCAAGGAGACCATTGCGGTCGTGAAAAACGCCATGGTATGCAACATTTGGAAACCCATCTGCAAAATTCTGGGAATATCCCTGGGGTGGCCCCCAAATATTCCAGTGAATATCCGCCAAAGAGGGCTCCTGGCTCAGTCGTAAAATGGTGTCGATACCTTTTTCTGGGATAAGGCGGCCAAAAAAACCGAACTCCAGTTTGATGCCACGCGAGTCTTTTGATACTTCACCACAGGGCTCGGAATAGCAATAAACCACTTCGGCGGGGCGCCCGGTTTTGCGGGCGATGGCGCCAGCATTGGTGGTCGAGCAGGCAATGACGGCATCCGCTCGCCCGAGAAGCCGGCGGTAGCTTGGTGGCCAAGTTGCGGCATCCGCGTCGTCGCCGGCAGAATGGTGATGGAGGACCGTTTTGGAAACTTTTCGCCGCATCAGTTTCGCAACCCAATAAGGGGCCCCGCCTTGCCCGTTGAGATAAAGCGCAGCTCTTGGCCGGCGCGGCCACGATAAGGATTGGGAGACCAGCCATGCAAAGCGCTTCCAGCCGGGTGGCTTCGAAGCCCCACCCCCGAAAAGCACCATTCGGCTGCAAACCGCCCGCAACCTCAGGTCCAACCCCGCGCCGGCACGGTAGTCCGGGCAAAAAAACTCCACTCTGGCTCCCGCAGCCGTCAGGCGTTCGCAGAGCCGGACTAGGTGGTTCTCTATGCCGCCGCTCGCAGTCATTTGCGTTGCAAAGACCACCAAGTTCTTGCCACTCCCGCCCATCAGTGCAGCGGCGCAGCGGAGGCTGGCTTCGAAAGGATGGCCACATAGTTTTTCGGGAAGCCGCGCCCGGTGCATTTCACAATCATCTCCAGCCGGTGCAAAGCCGCCGCCAGCACGGTAAAAAATGCCTTCAGGAAAAACATCGCCGGGCACAGCGCCCAGGCAAGCAGCCCTGCACCGCACATTTCGGATGGCTTCCAGGGCAGGAACCTTGCCAGCGCGGAAAGGGCGTAACCGGCGGTTCCAAAAAAACCCTCCAGCCAATCCAGCCGGTCCACCACGAACCCGGCGCGGCCGAAAACATGGCGGACCCCGAAACTGGTGTAGCGGTAGAAATCGTAAGGCTGCTCGTGCTCCTCGAAAAAAAGCGGTCCCGTGTAGATCATCTTCCCCGATGGTTTGAGGACACGGAAAAGCTCCTGTGCCACGCGCCCGGGCTCCGGGAGGTGCTCCATGACTTGGTTGAAAACCACAAAGTCGAACCTGTCCGCCTCAACGGGGATTTCCGCGAGGTCGCATTCGTAGGTCGGTTTTGCGTATTTGCGGTCCGAGGAAAGGAAGTCTGCGGATTCGTAGCGGGCATGCGCAAACAGGCCGCGGTAGGGCGCATCTCCCGCACCGGCATCAAGGACCAGCGACCCCTGCGGCACCGCATTGGCGAACGATTTGTTCTCGAGGAACAACCGTTTCCGCGACGAATTAAATTCAAGTAAACGACTAATCACAATAATTTTGAGGCGGGTATTTTCTTCATCAGAAAAGATTGGTGTGAATTCTCGACCGAGTAGCAACCGCTAAACTCACCAAGGAAATTATCCACGGCTTTTCGGCAACCTCCCCAGTCGCTGTAGTCGTCCAAAATGATGCAGCCACCAGACTCAAGGTGCGGGTGGATTCTCTCGAGGCAAACCTTTACGGGGTCATGCCAATCGACATCAATGTGGGCGAAGGCCACGGGCGTCTGAACATGGAGGGTGTCCTGCACCAGGCCTTCAACGAGCGCGATGCCATTCTTTCTGGTATCGATGCCGTGACACAGGAAATTCCGCTCCACCACGCCGCGCAACCCTTCTTGGTATCCGTAGTAGGATTGCCCGGCCAGACCACGGGCTTGACCTGATTTGATGGTCTCATAGCGGCGGTGGACATCCTCGGGATCCTGAGGTCCTGGAGGCGGAATCATTCCAAAGACATCATGGACGAAAAAACGCCTAGCGGGACTCTTGGTGGAGGCGATAAGGATAGACGAACCTCCTAGGGCGCATCCCGCCTCAATGAAACTGCCTGCGATGCCATTTTCCTCGATGCGGCGGATGGATGAAAGGATTTTGGCGATTTTTTGCATTGGCAGGTAGGTCAAGCCCTCCGATCGCACCCGCGCCGCAAGGACTTTTATCCTGAACGGCTCTCCGCTCAAGGAGGTGAGAGCTTGCCAAAAATTCAGTAAAAAGCGAGCAGGTGGTTTCAGGGGATTGGGCATTAGTTGGTCTTTTCTTGGAAGCTGCCGGCATCAATTATTTTTGCGAGTCTCTGCTTCTGTATGCCAAGCCTGTGGCATGCCCTAAGCGTTAAGAACCAAAGTCGACTGTCCCTGGCAGCCTTGGCCTTCAAGGGTGCGAATTTGGGCGAGTTGGCCACCGGATTTCCGCCGCATTCAACTGCTGCGGAGATAAAATCGGCGACCCACTTTTGGCGGGCGCGGAGCTTCTCGGGCTGTAAAACAATGGCGTCGTAGCGGTCCAGTTTATCGAGTTTATTCTGATCGACCACCTTTAGGAACTCCGCAGCCGGTGCGAGCCGCTCCTCGGATGGGTTGGGATGCACGAGAACTACTGGGACCCCCATAGCAAGGCAGGGCAACGCGCAGTGGATCTTAGTCGTTACGACCATTTTGCTTCCGCAGTATGCCCTCAACAACTCCTCGGCGTGCGCAAAGCTTTTCTCTGCATATTGATAAAAAGGCAAGCCATTTCCGTAGGGATCATGGGAAACTCTACGGGGCTGCATTCCCAAGCGGTGTCCAATCTTTTCCACAGCAGAGTCTGGCAACTTATGGTCCACTCCATCCACCACCAGCATCCCCTCGATGGCGCGCCCACTGGACCGAGGCTTTAGTGCGGCGGTAAAACAACCCGAATAGTAGCTGGGAATACCAGCCGCACGGAGCATGAAGAGAGTCTTCCGGTCTCGCGAGCCTATAGGCCCGTGCTTTTTGAAATGCTCGATATTCTCCCTCTTTTGAAGGATTGCAGCGTTTGAGAAATGCACCGATGCATAGATTGGGATGAGATTTGGCGGCGGGGGAAACCTCGAATAGTCGTGCATATACCAGCCGTTGGCGAACAAAAGCAACTTTCCAAGGCCAGAGGCTCGCGGCAAATCCTCGCGGTCCAACACCGCCGGGGCTTCGGGCAAATAGTCCGCCACGGCGATCGCCTGCAGAACATCGCCGATGTTATTTCTCCTCAACCCCTCGATCTGGACGGCGATGCTCATGATTCGTGGAACCGAGCGCAAAACCCATTCCATGCGCCGCACAAGAAGGCTTTTGTATGGTTTAGGGATACGGAGGGGCTGTTTTGTGCGAAAGGGATTCGGAGGAGACCGGGGATGCGGCGGCTACCAATGATGAATTGTCGCAACTGGACAATTAAGGAAAGCACCAGGGGTTGGTATCGCCAAAGGGTGTAGCCATAGTTATAAGTGGTGTTCAATGCGAATTCAGTGGAGTAATTTGTTCTGGATTCTGATTCCTGTCGCGGTGCGCAGTGGTGCAAAACCCACGCGTCTCGAAGAAAATGCAGTTCAAAACCTTGGCGCCGGACACGGGCTGCGATTCCCGGCTCGGTGCACATCAGGGAACGCAACCCCTCGCCAATTTCCATACCGCGAATCAACTCATGCCGATAGGTCATATTGACCCCTTTGAGGACGGAAACACGGAGATATTTCTCCCGAATGGGACAATGGTGTGTGGCGTGCCATTTTCCGGTCCAAGAATAGACGCCGACTTTTTTTGCCGGTGGGGGATTTCTGAATTTTTCGTTGAGCAATTGTAGGCGATCGGGGCCCCCAGCCGCACCGCATTTCGGATGGGATTCCAAGTGTGTGACGAGAGTTTGAATCCATTGCGGTGGAGCCTCTGCATCGTCATCCGTGAAGCAAACAAAAGGTGCTGTGGCACTCGAGAGTCCGGCGTTGAGGGCGGCGACAAATCCGGGTTTGTAAACCGGAACTTCACGCACACGCTTGTCGCTACGGCAAAAATCGGCGACAACCGCCTGAGTTTCACAATCCGTGTGACGACAAACACAAAGGATTGAAATGTCTTGATAACTTTGCGCAAGCAAAGCCGTGAGACACCTGCCCAGGATATCTTGGCGGCCGTAGGAAGGGACAATGATGTCAACTTTTGCCATAGCAAGTTACTGCTTTAGAATGGCTCCTTGAATCTTAGACCAGAATTTTTTTTGGATATCTGACAACAGAAACCTCTCCCTTCCTAGACGCACGGCATTTGCCACAATCTCCGCCCGCCGTTTCTTGGCTGTCAGGATCGCATGAAGGATTTCTTCCGGATCGTTAGTAAAACAGGCGGCACAGGCATTGTATTGCGAGAGCAACCGATAGACCGCGCTCTCCGCCGGGCCATGGTAAAAAATCGGGAGCCCGGATGCCAGAAAGCCTACCATTTTGGTGGATAGGCTGAACTTTGCAAAATTCTGAAATGCCGAATCTATCGAAAGCGGTAGGTAAAGAACATCGGCCTCATCCATATCCCGCGCGACATCCTCCTGAGACCCGAACGGCAGCGGTTCCAATGGGGGCGCGGATGAGTCCTCGCCGGCAAGCTTGCGTCCACCCCTCAGGATAAAACGGGGTTGGATTGCCCCGCTGCTTGTGCCTAATTTTTTCAATGCCTGTTGGACGGCTAGAAAATTTGGTTCATACGGAACATTCATTCCTCCGGCAAAGTAAAGATTCCACCTCCCAGGAACCTCCTGCCTTGGACCTCTGGGAAAATGCTGAATTCCATCGGTGACCTGAAGCCAGTCCCGTTTTCCATACCGTTGAGAATACTCCGCCGCGATTTCGGGCGAGATGACAAATTGGTTTGCGGCCTCACGCCAGGCCTCCGCGGCTTGTTTTTCAATAAAGTTTTTCCACGGATCGTCCAAGGCGAGGTGGCGGATGTCGTCATGAACGCAGACCGAAAAAGGAACGCGGTGGAGTTGGCACCACTCGACCGCATGGATGAAGCCCGTGCCGTGGATGTGCGCGTGCACATGATCGGGCTGCCAAGTTGAGATCGCCCGGTGCATTTTCCGACGGGAGTATTGCCAAGTAAGAATCCTGGTGAATTTGGCCATGCCAGCCAAGCGGCTGCGCTCGATCCTGCCGAGGTGCGGCCGTTCTCGGATGAAAATCTCCCGCCCACCGTCCCAGGGTGGAGGTTGGCTCACGCCATAAACCAGAGTTCCGGTAGTGCAAGGTGCTGCGGCGATGAGGCTGCGGAAGATTTGGGAGCTCCCAAGCCCTCCCATCATCCCAAATGGTTGGATAAACAAGACTCTCACGAGCTTCCATTTTTACTGTCAAGCAATGAGGCTGCCAGTGGGCTTAATCCCGCGATGAAGGAGGTCTCTGTTTCGATATCAAATGCATCCCTCCAAGATTCGCCGCCGCTTTTCCCAACTCGGTGCAGGCGCACGCCGGAGTCTTGTTCCATCGCCCGCATTTTTTCCTTGGAGGAATTTTGAATGATATAGTCGAGCCGATCTTCATTAAGGGGCCAACCAAGCATCTTGCAAAGAGACTCAAGTGCTGCGCGGGGATTTGCGGTGATCTCCTCGTAGCGGAGAACAAGTTTGGTTTCCGGGGCGGCTGCCCATGCGGTGACATGCTCATTCCAATGACAGGGCCATTGTGGCTCATTGAGATACTCTGCAAAAGATATGTCATGCTTGCCCTCATCCCGTTGGTATTTCCAATTTGAGTAGGTTGCTGCTCGCCCATCGCGGACCAGGTAAATCACTCGGCGGAAGGGCTGCCAGTAGGGCAGGTGGGATTTTATGAGATTCGTTCGTCGGCACTGGAACCAAGCTTTCGCGCCATGCATATCGGGAATGATTTCTTCAATCCGGCGGAAATCCTCTTCACGAAAATCGGGGCGCGCCTGCAGGAGCATGAAGCGCATCCATGTGTTTCCAGAGCGGGGATAAGAGACAAGAAAAAAATCCTTGCTGGAAATACCGTAGGCCCTTTCCCACCAAAGCCGATAGAAGCCGCGGAGGGCGCGGTTTCTGGAAAGCGACTTCAGTGTCCTTCTCCAGAATCGATAAGCCATGTCGAACGAAACCGTGCCACCCAGGTAAGAAAAAGGAAGGAAACGATTCTTGCCGATATAGCAGCCAAACCGAGCAGCAAGACGCCCTGAATTGTCGTTACATCAAAATTCAACACCACCAGAATTTGAAAAACCACAACCATGCCAATGATTCCGAAGGATGCCCACCAGGCAACCCAGCGTCTGTAAGAAGCAACCGTGTGGATGAGGTTACCAAAAAAAGATAATCCCGCCCCAAGCGTCACAAGCCAGACGACAGATCCTAGATCCGAGTAGTTTTTACCAAGGAGCAGGATCAACCAATCCGGCCGCAGAAGTCCTGTGCAAGCAACAGCTCCACCGATCAAGGAGCCCAGAGTCAGTATCCATGGCAGCCTTCTCCAGAACTGCTTTTTACCCATTCTAGCCACAGCGGGGCCCACTAGCATGGGATTTGCGGCCGTAAGAAAACCGAGCAACCGAGATAGCCGGCCTAAGGCGCCAATTGATGCAATCTGAGTCACCCCGCCAAAGATGGCCGAAATGATGATGGTAATTTGCCCTTGAAAAGCCCCAAAAATCGCATTGGGGAGCCTTGGAAGAAAAATTTTAACCAGTTCTTTTCTTTCGATATCTGGTAAATCAGTCGGAAACAAAAAATGCCTTCCAGCGGCTTTTTTTAAGGCGAGGAATGTGAAAAGGAGTCCCACCATTGATAGCATAGCTGCTGACAAGGCGTTAAGCAGTCCAGTTTGCCAGATTAGCAGCACCAAAGCCAAACGGATTAATTCGGACTGTATGGAAATACGATAAATCGTTCCAAGGCGATCAAGCATTTTAAGTGGAACGGCAAATAAGTCGGATTGTGCATTGAAGTATCCACAAAGAGCCAAGCAAAAGGCGATACTTAAAAAAAGCTCCATCGAAACTTTTGCTTTTTCAGCAGCGATCCATAGCAGCAAGACGCCCAGCGGAAGGGTCCAAACGAGAAGCATCCAGCGAACCTTCAATCCCGCAGCTATATATCGGCCAACTTTCTCGCGGTCAGCCATTCCCATTCCTACGAGGGATACTATTGATGGTGCAATTCCAAAGCCTGTTAATTGCGACGCAAAACCAAGCGCGCCAGTAAAAACTGCATAAATAGCAAAGTCTTGAATGCAAAGAAGCCAGATGAAAAACAAGCCGTTCACGGCCTGAAGAATCTGTAGTAGGCTCTGCCCTGTTGCGAATTTTGCTATTCGCGATGCAATACTGGCAAATCTAGGATTTAAGCCGCTTAAATCCGAAAGGAGATTTTTACTCAATTTTCAGGCAACAATCCAATATGCCGTCCGGTTGCCCCTCGCAGGTTGGTAGATCAGCGATTATACGATAGCTATTGTCTAAAAGTAGATTTCGGCAACTGGAGTGGATGGTCTGACCGTGCGTCCCTACTATAAACTCTGAAACCTCGAAATGCTCTCTTCTCTTAAAAAACTCTGTTAATACATTCAGTTCATGCCCTTGGATATCCATTTGCAGAAGGTCAATTTTTTGCTGGGCAATCATCCCAAAAACACCGCCCAAAGTAACCGAATGGACCCAGAATGCTCGATTTAAGGATTGGTTTAATTTATTTCCTGAAAATAAATAGCGCAGTCTCCAAATGATTCTTTGAGCAAGAGTGGAGTTATCGATGGAACTAGCAAAGGAATTTTCAAGAAATCTAACTTTACCAAAACGATCAGAAACGGCTGCTTGGTGAATATGAAAGCTGGATTCCTCAAGTTCATTCAGTTGGATATTCGCCTTCAAACAATCCAAGTGGTATGGAAGAGGATCAAAACAATGAATCTCCAAATCTGGCCTCAAATTCTTTGCAAGAACTGCGTAATATCCTATTGCAGTGCCGATACTGACGAAGCACGCCCCAGTTGAAAGTCGTTGCACCGCTGAAACAAAAAGGCCTTCCTCCTCGGGTTCATGCAGATTTTTATGCAAATATCGGGCGCGTTGTTGTTGTGTGAGATGTATATCGTAGACCTTGATTCCATTGTCGAATATGTGGATGTTTTTCAAAGTGATTAAGGACGGTTTGAAATTTTCGTGATTTGAATTTGCTTGGTGCCGCAAAAAGGTTTTTTTCAAAAACCTTCTTTTGGAAAATTTATTATCTCTGAGGTGGCCCCGATTTTTAGAGCACTGGCCGGTTAAAATAAGCGATGGAAATCACATCAAGCTGCCGCCTCTGGTCGGCGTGCGGGAGGCAAGGACCGTGCGATAATTAATTGGCATGGCAAGCTGCGGCGGGGTGGGCGATTCAGGATTTATTTGGAGCCGTAGACGGAATCCTTCTCGTATTTGTCGCCGTAGTAATAATAATAGTATGTAGCCAACCTGCCTGTGGGGAGGCGGTTGAGGGCGAAACCTGCGAACTTGGCTCCGGCTTTGCGTAGCAAGTGGACAGCTCTCAGGACGGCTTTGCGCGGGGTCTTGCCGGATTGAATAACAAGAACCGTCTTATGGGCATGGGGCGCAATCACAAGAGTATCGCTTACGGCATTGACTGGAGCAGTATCAATAACGATGCGCTCGTAGAGCTTAAGCAACTCTTCAAAAAAATCCTTCAAGTTCACGGAAGCAAGGAGTTCGGCGGGGTTTGGGCAGCGGGTTCCTGCGGGAAGAAAGTGGAGGTTTTCTACGAATGTTGGCAGCAGGGCTTTGTCTGCGGTTGTATTTCCGCTGAAAATATCTGTGAGGCCTATAGGTGGCGTTTTGCCATCGAGCAAGGCTTTATGGAGGCTGGGTCTGCGCAAATCGGCATCGATGAGAAGGGTTTTCTGGCCCAGCAGGGCGATTGCCGCTGCGGCATTCAGCGAGGTGTAGGTTTTTCCCTCTCCCGGAATGGCGCTGACAAAGAGAAGAATGCGCCGTTCGACCTCGGGTCCCAGCATGGAAAGGGACACGCGCAGGGTGCGGTAGGACTCCGCGAGAGTGGAGGCGGGAGCTTCGAGGTTGGCGATCGGGTAGTTGTCTCGCTCGGTGCCGGTGCGTTTGGATTTCTCGATCTTGATTTTCTTGTGGTTCGGAATACCTGCGAGTGCGGGGAGGTGAAGGGTGCTCTCCGCCTCGTCAACGGTTCGAAGCGATGTGTTGAAACTATCGGAGAAAACCACACCTCCGACTGCGATCAGGAATGAAAATGAAAAAGCCAGGGCAATGAGTTTTTTCCGGTCGGGTTTCGTGGCCACGCTTGGTATGAGGGGCTCTTCAACGAGGGTGTAGGGAATTTGTTCCACGCGCGAGCTTACTGCGGTTTCCTTCATTCGTGCTATGACAGCTTCGTAGAGGGCGCGGTCAGTTTCCACATCGCGCTGGAGGACATTGAAGGGGATGGAAATTTTATTCAGTTCGAGGGCCGCTGCCTCCTGCTCCTTCAAGGCCAAATTCAGTTTGGCCTCGGTTTGAACGCTGGCTTCGTATTGGCGATTGAGTATGTCACCGGCTTTGGAGACACTCTCTGCGAGAGCCTGCTGCAAAGAGGAAATGCGACTCACTGCCGCTATGTGTTTGGGGTGTTTCTCTCCATAGCGTTCTTGCAAGGCGTCGAACTCGGTTTGCGCCGTCATGACTTGCTGACGAGCTTCCGAGACTTGGGGAATCTCGGCCACGCTGCCGATTCTCAAGAGGTCTTCAATGTTATCGGGGCTGACCATGCGAACTTGCTCGATGTCGGATTCAAGCCGGAGGCGGACGCCTTTGGCATCCGTAACCTTGCTGCTCAACTCCCCTAGACGGGCTACGATGATATTTTGGCGATCCTCCAGGGAAACGGCTTGTTTTTCCTCTTTGTAAATTTGCAATTTGGACTCCGATTCCTCGAGCTTCTTTTTTAACTTTTCCGCCTCTTGGGTCAGAAAGTCTGAGGCCACTTGGGACACAGAGACTCTCTGATCGATGGTTTCTCTTAAAAATTGAGTAACCATAGAAGTCGCAAGATCGCGGGCCATGACCGGGTCGGTGTCCGAAACGGTGATGTCAATCAAGCGCGTGCCCTTGCGGAGTTGAACACTCACTTGGTTGCGCAATTTGTCAGCCAGTTGGATGTCCGTCGGGGAAGAGCCAGGCATGACGAAGGCGGGATTTTTCCGCAGTTTGTTGGCCTCAATCACTCTCAACATGAGTTTGCGGCTCGTGAGAGATTGCACCACGGTGTTGATGAAATCCTGAGCGGTCAGGTTCTCTTCCGTAATATTGTCAATCTTGACGACCTGCTGCTCTTGCTGCTGAACCTGAATGACAGCCCGTGATTCGTAGATTTTCGGGAGTCGCATCACATATCCGGCTGTGGCGATCGTGGCTGCTCCAGTGATCAATGCGATAATCCACCACCGGCGTAGCAAAATGTGAAGAATGCGCCGCAAGTCGAGCGTCTCACTCAAGTCGTCGAGGGCGGTTTTCATAGGGGCCGCCGGAGGCGCTGGCTTGTGCGCTGGACTCATGTGCGGTTGCCCATAGGAATGCTGATGAGGATCTCCCGGCGACATCGGCTAAAATAAAGATTCACCCACGGAAATCACATCCCCGGGTTGGATGTAAAAAGTTGTTTTGTCCTCGCCCCGGGCCATGCGCTTGGCGTTGAGTTTTTGAACCGTTTCGCTGGATCCGGTCGCCGCGAGACGCTTCACGGTGACATTGGCCGGGTCGGCGATTCTTGTGTAGCCGCCGGCCATTCCGATCGCTTGCAGGAGCGTGATCTGGCTTGTTCCTTGCATATCGTAGGAACCGGGCTTTTGGACTTGCCCCAAGATGGTGAAAAGTTTTTTTGCGTAGGAGCGGACCGTGATGCTGACCTGCGGGTTTTTCAAATAGCCGTCTCGGTAACGGGCTTTGATCAACTCCATGGATTCGGTGATGGTGCGTCCGCCGATTTGGACAGGCCCAATCAAGGCGAAACTGGCCGTGCCGTCCCCCGAGACTCTTACGACGGCATCCAATTCCGGCTCTTGAAAAACCCGGAAATCCAAGAGGTCGTTCGGGGCAAGACGGTAGTTCTGATCCTTTTCAACCAGGCTTTGAGCAGGGAGGCTTGACCATCCGAGGGCGGCAAGCAAAGAGAGCAATAAACCAAGTGCGGGTCTGTGCATTGTTCAAAAATCCATGGTCAGCTCGAAGTTTACGCGGTTGTCAAACCAAGTGTCCTGTTGAAGCGTGGAGGAGTTATATCGGTATTCGTAGGATAAATTGGCGTCGAGGTATTTTAAGAAAGAATACGATACCCCGGGCCGAAAGAAATAAAAGTTATCCACGCGGGAGGCCTGCACGCTTTCGATGTTTGCGATATAGAAATCGTTTTCATAACCGAGCGCCAATCCAAAGGTGATCTTTTCAGCAACCTTCTGCTTGAATCCCAAGTCGGCTCCCGTCGCGATGTAGTCTTGGCCGGCAAGCGATGGGGATCCTTGAATATTTCGGTAGGCATTCAAAAAGAGCGTTGTCTTTTGCAGTAGTTGGTATTCGCCGCCCACCGAGAAGACGGGAAGAATCCTCATCGGTTCGCCTCCGCCGGCATATTGGTTCAACTGAACGCCGACGCTGGTTTTCAAAACCAATTTTTCAGCCACATCGTAGTCGAACCTCGCATTCAGGGTCTGATACCAGCGATCGGGACTTTCCTGGACTTGGTTGAGCCCAAAAACCCCTTGCAATCCCACGCTGAGCTTGGGTTGGATTTTGTAATCAAACGCCAACTGAGCCTCCCATGTGTAAGAACTGAGTTGCTCGGGATAGTAGCTCGTTCGTTGGTTGATTTCGAACTCGAGTTCGGTTTTTTCGCTCTTGGCATACAGCAATCTGAGCGCGTTGAAAAAAAGCAAACGCGTTGTGAATGCGCCAACTTGCCTGTCTGCGCCATCCAAGGACTGGAAAGTGCTTTCCAATTGGATAGCCAACTGCGTGATCCGGTATTGCGCCAGCAGGCTGTAGCTTTGATCAAGGGAGTTTTGGGCGGGATGGTTTGTGAAAAAGAATCCCGAGGCCAAATAATTCAAAAGAAGGTAATTATTCTGAAGCGCACGATAATCGCC
>Ga0172367_10001954_pt1 | contig 29085 bp, 22 predicted proteins | sample Lak10m_FD_114542 | JGI IMG/M metagenome (GOLD analysis project Ga0172367, IMG submission 114542) | Freshwater microbial communities from Kabuno Bay, South-Kivu, Congo - kab_022012_10m | ecosystem: Environmental > Aquatic > Freshwater > Lake | place: Democratic Republic of the Congo: South-Kivu...
ATTATTGGAAGTGAGAAAATGACTATAAGTTATAATTTAATCAATGGAAGACAAGTACATATTATTTTACAAAATAACAATTCTATTATGGAACAAGCAATTGCCAGAATAATACGAGGTACATCAAATTTTTCTATACCTGAAGAATCTTATGCAAAAATTTATCGGCATTTTATTTCTTCTGATATTATAACAAAAAAAGATGATTTTTATATTAGATTAGTTAATTGCGAAAATAATTTAAATATGAATAATAATATTTTGTCAATATTTGAACAATCATCATTAGATTATTATATTAATAGAAAAATTAATAATATCGACGCTCCAAATATTATATTAAATTCATTAATAAACTTTGAAAATATTAATGTAAAAAATAATATTATCAACTTTTTAAATAAATTATTTATTTTTCAAAAATTTTGTTATTTAAAAGATATTCAAGATAAATTAAATATAACATATGTTGAAACATTATATTATTTAAGTAAATTAATTATGAATAAAAAATTATTTAATGGAATAAATAATATTATAAAACCTTTAACTTTTTTTAGAAATATTTTATTTTTGGGTGATACTAACGATATTTCAGAATTATTTTTCAAAACAAAACTTTTTAAACATATTGATCATTTCGAATTGGATCAATATTATTTATTAAAATCTTTTAATTTTGAAGAATTTAAAATTAAACTAAATAAAGGTGAAAATTTAATTAATGATTATTTAAAATTTAATATTTTTGTGAGAATATTGATTTTCGAATCTTTAATTTTAGGAAATTATAAAAATAAATACGCAAAACAATTTAGAGAATTGTTGATTAAAGCAGAATATGATAAATTTATTATTTTTGATGAATCAATTAAAGTTTCTTTTAAATTTTTAAATAATGAAAATATTAAAGTCGCGCATATTTTATTATGCAATCATTTTAATATTAATTTTAATATTAAAAATGGAATGAGAATATTTGTAGACTCGAAATGGTTATATTTACATCATAAAGAATTAACTATGACAATTCATAAAGAAATACAAAACAAAACAAAAATGAATATTCCCAATATCAACATACCATTCGATTTCATTTTTGTAAAAAAAGGAAATGAACTTGTTCGTTTGAAAAATGGTGATTTTTCAAAAAAAGGACGAAAATGTAAAACATTAGATGTAGGTCTTATTGATTCTTATAAAAAAGAATTAAATGATTATATATTAAAAAATAATATTAAAATAAAAGACAATTTTATTTTAGATAAAGAATCAAATATTGATTATATTTATAGAATTCAACAACAAATTATACATATTCTGAATCCGGATACAGAATTTGATTTATAAATTAAAAATTCGAATTTTTAATTCGAATGTAAAAATAAAATTATTTTACAACAACAGACAATCCTTTTGAGAAACTTTTATGTATTCGTTAATTAGATTCAATTCTTCTTCGATTAATTTTGAGTTAGAATTAATATTATTCATGATACTATTCCATGCATTTGAATATTTATCTATTAAATCAATATTCGAATTAATTTCTTCTATTGAAAATATTTTAAATTGTTCGGAAACTGTTGAATTGGATGTTTGTTTTTGATTATTCAAAAAAAAATTAAAATCATCGCAAATAATACATGCATGGTTTTCATCTAAACATTTGGATGATTTTATAATATTTTTTTTGTCAAAAATATTATAAAAATTTTTTAATGTAAAATCGATTTCATTGTGTTTCATAATATTTTCATATAAACAAATATTTATTTTGCATGAATCAATTAAATAATAAATTAAATCAAAATTATAATACAGAATCATTTTGATTTTAATAAAGAATTAATATCAATAAAATTTTAACAAAAAAAATTTATTTAATTATTTTTAATCATTTTTAAATTATTTAAAAATGGGATGCGATAGATTACCTTTACCACATGTTGCTGATAATGATCCTTCTGATCCTATTGGAGTTTTAAAACCTATTCCTAATTATTGTTTTGCTTATGGTCAATTCGATACTTTAAGATCAATTACAAATCAGTTTATTCCTCAAAATGGCGAATATTTATTATCTGAAAATACTGATAGCTGTCATTACTGCAGTATGAATCCACCGATCGAAGTAAGTTGTGTCGCAGGAATTGCCGACAGTTCATGTTGGTCGATTATGGGTCAAAGACCAAAATATTTTAGATCAAAATATAGCGCTGATCCATTTGAATGTTGTATTAATTCATCTGTCATGATTGATGGTAAAACATGTGATCCAATGAATCGAGATGGATCAGCCGGAAATTGTAAAGGAATCATTAAAGATTATTGTGTAGATACAAAATTAACATCAGACCAAAATTGTATTGAATGGTGTAATACAAATAAAGATCTTTGTAATGGTATTATGCAATCTAAATGTAATGATATAAATTCAATTAAATTCGATCCAGTTTGTAAAGATTTTTGTTTAAACAATGCAGGGTTTTGCGATTCCGCCAGTAGAGTTTATTGTGCAAATAATAATCAAGATTCGTATTGTAGTTGTTTAAATAGTCCGGCCAATGTTTATCGAGAAAACCCGGCCTGTCAAGATTCTAATTGTATCAGAAATGGTTATAAAACAAATGATTTAATTAATTTAAGTAAAAATGGTTGTACTGTAATGGATTGTAGTATTTACTTTAATTTAAGTAATGTAGATAATTTTTCTTTTCAAAATAACAATCTCTCGCAAACTTGTGGCAATAAAATGGCAAATACATCATTGACTGATAAATCAGGTAGTTCGGCTTCGACACCAACAAATCTTTATTTAAATCCAGATAAAAATGGTCAAACAATGTTGACTTCTCCAACATCACAAACAACGCCGACATCACAAACAACACTTGTTGATTCACCAACAACAATAGTTAGTCCACCAATTACATCTACTGAATCATTATCTAATAATCAAATATATATTCAAATTACATATTTTGTTATTATTATATTTTTTTTTGTTTTAGCATTAAAATTAATAAAAAAATATTTGTAATTTAAATATTTGAATATAATTTTTTTTATTATAATAATTTTATTAAAAATTAAAAATGGAACTAAAAATATCGACAATTACAATGACGGCTGAATCGAATATTAATTATGATTTGAATAGTATTATGGATTTGGATCTTAGTGAACATAAATATTTAAAACATCAAATTCTTTTTTCTAAAGAATCGGAATATAAAAAATTTTTAAAAAATGATTTTGAATTCGGGACAATATTATTTTTAAAATATATGGATAAATATAAAGGATATAAATTTCATAAACCCAAAAAAAGATTAAAGAAAAAAAATACCGAAAATGATTTTATAAATCAAATTTCAATAGATATTATTTCGAAAAATAATTTAAAAATTAGTGCTATGGTTTTTAAAAATGGAAATATAAAATTAGCAGGTTGTAAAAGTATTGAAGATGTTTTTGTTTTAATTGAAATTGATAAATTTTTTAAAAATTTTAAAAAAAATATAGATAATAATTCACGGAGATTTATTAGTTTAAATAAAAATAATTTTTTATCTACAAATGATCAAGATAAATCAATTATTTTAATTTGTCAAAATATGATAAATGCAACCCATTATTTTGATTATGAAATAAATAAAAAAGTTTTAAATAAAATCATAAATCAAATGGAAAATCCAATATTTAATTGTTCATTTGAACCTACCGGTCAACAATGTGTGAAATTGGAAATTACAGATATTTCCGAAAGAACATTTCATTTATTAAAAATTTCAAATCAGAATTATACTTATGAAATAAAAGAAATAGTTGATGATGAATTTGAAAATACAACATCTTTTACTATTTTTCCATTTTCATGTATAATTTCTGGAAGTAATTACAAATCTATTTCCAATTCATTTAATATGTTTAAATTTATAATTGAAAAATATAAAAATGAATTGGAAATAAAGTAATAAAATTTTTTTTTTGATAAAAATTTTTTAATAAATAATTTAAAATAAGTATTGAAATTACTTTTCTATTCGAAAATGTCGTTTATGAATAATCACGAAAATATAATCACAAAAGAATTGGAATCTCAAATTGAAAATGATTCCGAAGAATTTACCGAAATGAAAACAGATGAAGAAAAAATTATCGCAAAAGAATTGGAATCTCAAAATGAAAATGATTCCGAAGAATTTACCGAAATGAAAACAGATGAAGAAAAAATTATCTCAAAAGAATCGGAATCTCAAAATGAAAATGATTTCGATGTAAAGAAAGAAAAAAAAATAAAGGAAATTTTAGAAGAGATAATAAAATTAAAAAAAAAATTAACAATTCCTTCTATTTTTATTAGTTTAGTATTACTTTTTATAATTTGTGAGCATTTACTTTCATTTACTATTTCTTCATTGATTGTATTATCTTCAAATATAAAATATGAAAATTTCTATATATTTTATTATAGTGTTGGTCATGGATTTAAATTTTATTTGTATTTCTATTTTTATTATCAAATGAACCAAACTAAAAAAATTATCTCTTTGATTTTATCAATTTTAATTATTGTTTGTATAACTTCACATGGTTATATCATTTTATTTCCGTATATAGTTGGATATTACAGTATTATAATTGAATCTTTTTTGGAAAATACAAAAAATTACCTTAAACAATATCACAAAAATAATAAAGAAATTTTATTGCTGATTGATGAGGCATTTAAAAATTTTTATCAAAAACTTTGAATCATTCTTTTACCAATAAAAATATATTTTCTCTTAAAAAGAGAAAAATTCATTAAAAATAATTAAATTTTAAAGTAGAAATATAAGTAATATGTAATAATAAAAATGCATTCATTTTTAAAAAAACATATTTTTTTAAAAGACTTAAATTTTGGTAAATATAAAATATTATCAATACTTACCTCAAATATATTATTGATTTTAATAACAATATTTTATAGAAATAATCCTATAATTATCCAGCAAATAAATAATGAATATTGTATAAATTTTATTTTTAAAAATGAATTTTTAGAAAATTATAAATTAGTCGAAACTTTATTTGAAAAATTTATTTATAAAAAATATAACACTAATGATTATATTTCATTTTGTTTATTAGAAAGCTTTTTATTTTTAGATGAATGTAAAAATAATATATATCTATTTAAAAATGAATTAAAATTAATATCATTTTTTAATTATGAAGAAATAGTTGATTTATATTAATTATTGGGTTATTAAAAATTTATTTTTCTTTGATTAAGAAAAATTTCAAAAAATATTTATCTGTTTAAAGATAAATTTATTCTATAGATAATTGATTATAAAATTATATCATTTCTTTAAATGAATGATATTTTTATATATATTGATGAAGATTATTAAAACAATAATCATAATAATTTAATTTTAATTTTATTTCACTATTTGGTTTAAAAAATTTTAAGCAATTTTCATAATTTATATTATTTTTTTCATTGATTTTATTAAAATATTCAATAATATTTACTATATTATTGTTTAATTTTTCAAAAACAATTTCCGGAGGTGTTTGTTTTGTATAATCCGTACCTAAAAGTAAACATGCTAAAATGATTTTTTCAAATACATAATTATTTAAAAGTTCTTCTTTGATTACATGAATAAATAAAATATATTCATAATTTCTATAAATTTTATTATAATTGAAAATTACATGAATAAAATTAATTTTGTAAAAAATAAAATCACTATCATTACTAATAACATAATCTACTTGTTTTGTTTGAATTAGATGTGCACAATATGATTCCGCTTCAGCTATACTTATAACAATTTCAATATTTTTTTTAAATTGTTTTAAAATTAATTTATTTAATTGTTCCATGTATTCATTTGAAATATAATCATTTTTAATTTTTTTTTTATATCTTTTTAAATTTTTATTTTTTCCATCATAAACACAAATAACATAAATATCATTTTTAACAAATAATTTAATAAATTCTAAAATTTTTTTTGACCAATAATAAAATCGTTTTTCAATATTTTTTATAGAATTATAATAATCGATAACATAAATCATCATATCAATGGCTATTTTTTTATTTTTCAAATTTTCAATTTGAAAAATTTTTTTATCTAAAATATATTTTCTGGATTTTAAAACTCCCATTTTTGATTTAAATAATAAAATATAATTCTTATATAATATAGTAAAAAATTTATTTTAAATAAATTTTTTAATTTTATTTTTATATAATAAATGTTAACATTTATTAAAGGAAATTTATTTACTGCTCCAAAAACATTTTCGCTCGCTCATTGTATTGCTGTCGATGCTTACATGGGTGCCGGAATTGCAGTAGATTTTAGATTGATGTTCAAACAACAAAATGACATTAGAATATATTTAGAAAATTTTAATAAAAAAGATCAAGTTGGACGTGTCGTACCTTTAAAATATGGTAGAATATGGATATATAATTTAATAACAAAAAGAGAAAGTCATAAAAAACCAAAATTAATTAATTTAGAAAAATCTTTAATAGATATGAAAAATCACATGATAAAAAATAAAGTTTATAAAGTTGCCATGCCAAAAATTGGTGCAGGTCTTGATGGATTGAATTGGGATGATATTTTAAAAATACTGTATATATTATTTGATGATAAAAAATTTGATATTTTAGTTTATTATTTATAATTTAAATTTTTAAAACTATTACTAAATTTTTTTTTTTTACATTTTTATAAATATATTATTTTTATTAAAAATGGTTTATAATTTTTTAAAACGGTGCAAATTTTGTTTAAATAAAAAGACCATTAATGAATATTCATTAATGGTCGATTTAATTAATAGTAGTGAACCAAAATTTGAATTTTGTGTAAATTGTATTCAACACATAGATTCATTGAATCATGAATATGATTCAATGAATATTCATGGATTAATGGATATCTGCTATTTATTCAATAAAATTAATATAACAAATATAGAGGATTGTATTTGTAAGTTAAAAAATTGTATATGCAACGAACATGTTATCAAATTAAGATTTGAAAAATTAAAATCCGAATATAATGAAGATGAATTAAATAAATTAAAAAATATAAATATAACTATTCGATTTGAAGATTTACAAAAAGAATTAATTAGAGTCAGTTCATTTTATAAAAATGATTTACTTGAAGATATTAATAAATTATATTCAAATTTTAAAACCGAAAAGGAAATAAGTGAATATCTTAAAATTAGAAGAATAAATAAAGATTCACAAAAGAAATTTCAATGTGAACTATGCGAATCTTTATTTAAATCGGCGGCATCTCAAAAAAAACATATTATTTCAAAACATACTTCAATTAGATATAAATGTACGATTTGTAGTAAAATATTTACTACAAAATCTGCTACGAGAATACATATTAAAAAACATGATAGTACTTCTGGGAAAAGTTCTTCACAATTTATTATGGTAATTTCTCTTTAAACATTTTTTAAAAAATTTTTCTTTTTAAGAAAAATAACTTTATAAAATTTTTATTTAAAATAAAATGATTAAATTCATATAAGAAGTCTTAATTAAATATAAAACAAAATTTTTATACACTTTATATAATTGATTCAAAATGCTTTTTAATGTAATTCTTGAAAAAATTTTTATCTATATAAATATCGATATTATTAGACAATTAAATAAATCATGGAAAATTTTTGCGGATAAACATGAATATAAATTTAAAAATATCAATATTGATTTATTAAAAACAGATATTGAAAAATTAAAATATTATAATCCCTCGACGATAAATATTACATGTTCGAAAATATATGATGAAAAGCAATTTCAAAGTAAAATAACAAATGAAATTTTAAAAAATGAGTCAAATATTTTAAAAACAATAACAACTAGACTAAATTTTATTAGAAAATATCCATTTCTAAAAAGAATAAATTTAAAATTAAATTTAATTTATTTAAATAGAGATAAATTCAAAATTGCTGGAATTTCTTATTTAAAATATGAATCGGAACAATTGATAGATAATCCTTTAAGTGTTTATTGCATTAAATTTTTATTAAATTGTAAAGTTGATATTTTTTTTTTATATATTGATAATTGTAAATATTATCCGCATTGGAGTTTTATAAATCATTACGAAGATATTTTAATAGATTTTTTAATTGATTTGAAACATAATTATGAGAAGCTTTGTTATAATGGATCGAGTAAAATATCTTTTACTTTTGAAAAAAATACAAAAAGCTTATGTATTATATCCGGAAATTTATACAATATCAAAAAACGACTGAAATCGATTGAAAACTATCAATTAAAAAATTGATTGACTTAAAAATTGTAATAAAAAAGTAATTTATAATTACAATACATTTACGAATTTTCTTTTTATTTTAAAATTTTTTAAAATGGTGTTTTTTCCTTTAATAAAGGAAAAAATATACAAAATGCAAGTTTTACCAAATGAAATTCTCGAACGAATTTTTGTCCATTTGGATATCGATATTATTAAACAATTAAATACAAAATGGAAAAAATTTACAGAACGATACGGTAAACTATTCAAAGTTATAACTATCGATTTATTACATTTGGATATAAAATATTTAAAAAAACTAAATCCGATTACAATAAAAATAACATGCTCTCAAATTTATGATAAAATGTCGATTCCAGTTGATGATGATTTTTCCACTAATTATAAATCAGCAGAAGATAATAAAATTTTAAAGATGATAAAAAAAAAACTAAACATCATAAAAAAATATACATCTCTAAAAACAATTATTGCAAATTTTGATTTGATTCATTTTAAAAGTGATAAATATACCATTAATAAATATCCTTGGATAGGGGGTACATGTCCTAATTCTTCAACTAATAATACTTTGAGTTTATATTGTATAAAAATTTTATTAACATGTAATGTACGAAATTTCATTTTAACACTTTATAATCAAAAACAAAAATATAATTGGAGATTAGCATTTGAATATGAATATTGGTTCATAAATAATACTATTAGTGCGATTTGTCACAAATTTGATAAATTTGTTTATACAGGAAGTAATAAGACGTTATTACTTTATGATAAAAAATCAAGTACCTTTATATTTAGATCTGGCGATTTTCGTGATTTTTATAAATTACAAAATTCAAGATTACAGTATATTCCTGATTATATCAGAATTAGAACTTTAAAGAAATGTAATTTAGAAAATGTATATATTTATAATAATAACATTAATACAAGATTCAGTTTGACGTGTACATATTTATATGATATATTAAATTTGACTTATTATTATTTCGTTGAAGAAGATTCAGTATTTTATATATTATTTAAAAATTCAGACAAAAAAAAATTCGATAAAAAAATGATTATAAAATCTGATTATAATTTAAAAGACGAACTACTTAATACTTTAAAAAAAATACAACCATTTGAATTAATAATTCTAAAAAATGATGAAAACTTCGTTAAAACAATTTTAAAATATATTAAAATAGATGAATTATATTAATCAATATAATTTTATATAAAATTTTTTGGATATATTCAAAATAAATTCTTACTGTTAAAAATGGTTCGGTTTTATAAAAACCGAACCAAATTTTCATTTTAAATTTGGTTCGGTTTTTATAAATTTATTTTTTCTAAAAATTAATCATTTTATCAATTAATAAAATGTCAAAAATAGTAAATGAAAAGGTATTTTTACCAAATGAAATTTTAGAAAAAATTTTCATTTATTTACCATTTCAAACTGTTTTTCAATTAAATCAAAATTGGAAAGTTTTTTGTGAACATAATTACCATTATTTTAAAGAAGTAAATATTGATTTATTAACAATAAAAAGCGATTTTTTAAAAAAAATGAATCCGACTAAGATACATATAACCTGTTCTCAATTTTATGAAAAATTATCAAATGAAAAAATTTATATTATTAGTTCATTGAAATATAAACTAAATATTATTAAAAAATACTCATCTTTAAAAACAGTAAACGTAAAATTAGATTTAGTTTATATAATCGATGATATATCTATAATTAAAAAAGATTTAGTTCAATATAAATCGACAAATATAAATTTATCAAATAATACAATATGCGCATTTATATTGGTTAATTTATTAAAAATTAAAGCAGAAAATTTTTATATAACAATCAATAGTGATATGCATAAAAAAAATTCATTAACAGATTTAATTTGTTATATAAGTTCACTAAAATCATTACTGATCATTAAAGCAAAATATTTCGATACATTTATTTTCGATGGAATATTTGATATGTATTTTATTTTTGATAAAAAAATAAAAACATTTATTTATCGGGCCGCAAGCACAAATTATTCAGAAGTCGGTAATGTAACTAATTATATAGATGCATATAATTTAGCTCGGTATAAATTAGATAATTTAATTATTTATAATAATGATATTGATTCGAGATTTAGTATGGCCATCGATTATGATAAAATATTAAATATGGAATATCATTATTTTATTAACAATAATTCTGTTTATACAAGTTTATTTGAACAAATTAATAAACTTGTAATCAAAAAAAATACAATTTCAAAACATAATTATGAATTAAAAGAGATGATTATTACAGAATATAAAAAAGATAAATCTATGATAAGACCTTATGATTTATTTATTCATAAAAACGATATTGGATTTGAATTAAAAAATATATTTTTAACATATAAAAAATATTAATTTTAAATTAATTGTTGTAAAAATACAAAATATAATTTAATTGGATTATGTTCAAAACTTTATAATTATTTTTAAAATATGATAAAAAATTTTAAAAAAATAAATAAACATTTAAATTGATTTTTTAATAAAAATGTTAAAAAATCAATTCTAAAAATATTTTAAGAAATTAAGAAATATTATATTGTTTTTTAATATTCAATAAATATTTTTGAATGATATTCAAAAAAACATCTCAAACCAAAATTCGTTGAATTTCGTCGAAATTCGTCGAATGATAAAGAGTCTCGGCTAGTTAACAAATTTTTTTTTGAATATTATTCAAAAAAAATTTGTTAACAAGAAATATTAAAAGAGGCAAATTAAATAATAATTTTTAAAAATTTTTTAAATAAAAATGTCAATTTCACCTTTTGAATTACCGAATTTACCGATCGAAATTTTAGAAAAAATTTTTGTGAATCTAAATATTGATAAAGTTAAAAAATTAAATAAATTTTGGAACAGATATGTAGATTCATACAAATATATGTTTACTGAATTAAATATTGATTTATTAAAAGTAACAGTTAAAAATTTAAAAGGATTTGATCCAGTTAAAGTAAACATAACTTGTTCTCAAATATATGATGAAATACCAATAATTAAATACAATTTTTTATTACGGAGGCAAAAGTTAACGGATGAATTATTAGATGAAAGGAGGAAACTTTTAAAAATAAAAATGGATTCAAGAGATAAAGAAACTAAATTCATAAAAGAAATGAAAATCAAATTAAATCTTATTCGAAAATTTCCTTCTTTAAAAACAATGAATATAAATCTTGATTTAATTTATTTGGCTGAAGATGGATTACAAACTATGAGATCAATTAATTCTTCTAGAGGATCAAAGGCTACTAATATAGCAGAAATTGATACCTTTAGTGTATTTTGTGTTAGAAATTTATTAAATACTAAAGCTAAAAACATTTATTTAAATTTTAATAATTATCATAATATATATACAATATATGACGCGATTCGATATGAATATTCTTTTGTAAGATTTTTAATCAAACAAGCACATAAATTTGATACCTTCATTTATGAAGGAGCATATGATATGTTTTTTCTTTTTGATAAAAAAGAAAAAATATTTATTATTCGATTTGGTAATTTAAGTGAACTTCTTTTTAAAAAAAAGATTATTGGTAATTCTATTTTTTTTCATTGGGATTTAACAAAATATGATATAGAAAAATTATATATTTATGGTAATGTATTGAATTTTATGAGAATCGACAATGAAGTTAAAATAAAAAAGTATTTCTATTTTGCAGAAAATAATAATTTATATTCCGATTTATTTAAATCTTCAAACAAATTAGAATATGATCGTAATTACATTTTAAATTCTAAATTAAAAAATGTAATAAATGCTTATGAAGTAGATACCAATACCACAAACCCTTATCCATTTGAATTGATTATTGTTAAAGATAAAAAAAAATATATTTTAAAGAATTTTTTTGATAAAGAAAATTCAGAATTAAAATTCATTTAAATGAATTTTTAAAAAAATTCATATCAATAAAAAATATTTTAAAAAATTTTAATATCATTAAAATTTATAACAATGAAAAAATAATTTATTTTTAATAATTTACAATTATATTAAAATTTTTTTTTTCAGATAATAATAAATTATATCTTTTTCTCATTTATAAAAATGTCTAAATCAATAAAAGAATATAAAGTTTTACCAAATGAAATTTTAGAAAAAATTTTCGTGTATTCGGATATTAATAAAATTAAACAATTGAATAAAGATTGGAATAATTTTGCAAATTATCATCAACATCGTTTTAATAAAATAAATATAGATTTATTATCTGCGAATATTACAGAATTAAAAAAAATTAATCCTATTAAAATTAATGTGACTTGTTCGAGAATATATGATATCGAACAATTAACAAAAGAAATAAATGATAAAATTATTGAAGATGAAACATCTCCAATAACAAATATGCGTTTACCAATTTATAAATCTCTAGAAGAAGAAAATAAAATTTTAAAAAAAATAAAAACAAGATTAAATGTAATTCGTAAATATTCTTCTTTGGAAACGATAAATGCAAAATTTGATTTAATTAATTTTTCGGATGATATGGAAAAACTAAACCAATATTTTATTAGGGGAGGAGTGGAAACCAATCACATAGGCCACAATACCTTAAGTGTTTTTTGTATAAAACTTTTATTAAAAAGTAAAGCAAAAAATATTCATTTGACTATTAATAATGTTTTATGTGATAAAATAAATGATAGATTTTTTAAATATTATTCAAATAGATATGAATATAATTTAAAAAATTTTTTAATTAGAAATGCGCATTCATTTGATAAATTTGTTTATAATGGCACATTTAATATGTTTTTATTATATGATAAAAGTAAAAGAACGTTTATCCATCGAGTTAGCGATCGTGCCAAATATGATAACGATAGTTATCTTATTCGTAATTATATTAAACCATCATATTTTTATACATGTGATTTATCGCATTTAATTATTTATAATAATTTTATAGATCGAAGATTTAGAGTTTACAGTTACAACATTCCATTCGTTAATAGATATTATTATTATTTTGTTGAAAAAAATTCTATATATTTGAATTTATTCGAAAATTCAAATATACAAAGTTTCAACCGAGAATTAATAGAAAAATCTAATTGCAAATCGAAAGATTTGATTATCAAAAAATTTAACAAAGAAAATAAATGGATTGATCCATTTAATTTAATAATTCAAGATAATAATAAAGGATTTGATTTGAAAAATACAATGTTAAAAATATTTAAAGATAAATGCCCATTTTATTGTTGTGATTAAATACTTAACAATTATCCCGATATTATATAAAATTTTTTTTTTAACAATTATAAAATTGAAAATGTCGATTTTAGAGAATAAAACACAAATTTTACCAAATGAAATTTTAGTGAAAATTTTTTCACATCTAAATTATAATATTGTTAGAAGATTAAGTAAAACTTGGAAATTATTTATCGAACAAAATAATCTATATTTCGATTTAATAAAAGATAATGTTAAAATATTAAAACAAGATAATATTTCATCTTTAAATTTAATATGTTCTCAAATACATGAAAAAATCCCTTTATCTTCTTCAAATGAAATATTACCTAATGAAAAAATAATTTTAAAATCTTTAATTACTAAATTAAATATCATCAAAAAAAAATCGTCTATTAAAACTATTAATGTAAAACTAGATTTATTTTATTTATCAAATGATTGTAAAAAAATTAAACAAAGTAATAATAAGATATCAAATGGAAATTTAACTACAACTAACATGGGTATAAATACATTAGGAGTTTTTTGTATAAAACATTTGTTGAAATGTGATGTTAAGAATTTTAAACTAATAATTAACAATAATTACGAAAATCTTGTAGATAAATGTTATGCCGGTCAATATGAATATAATCTTGTCAATTTTTTGGTTAATTATGGATATAAATACAATTTATTTATTTATAAAGGATCATTAAAAATGTTTTTAATTTATGATAAACGAACAAATACATTTGTTTATCGATCTATGGAACCTTTTATTCGCGTTCATGATAAATGTACATTGAGTCGTTATGAAAATTATTTTATTAATGATTATATTACGGCAAGAAAGTTATCTAAATATAAATTACAATATTTATTCATTTACCATTTTAATATTGATTATAGATTTCAATGGTCCCGGCGTTTTGACCGTCCAAAAATTATGAAATATAATTATTTTGTGGATAATATATATAAATGTTTAGGAATAGATAAACGAGATACTAATTCTAATCAAGATTTACTAAAAGTATCAAAATCGAATTCATGTGAATTAAATAAAATTATTTATAAAGTTAATTATTTAAAAAGATCTATTATTCCATTTGATTTAATTTTTATTAAAAATCATGAAATTTATACCATAGATAATTTTTTAAATAAATCTATATTACAATATAATTAAAAATATATTTTTTAAAAAATTTTTATATTATTAATATAAAAAGTTCTTTTTGATGATCGAAAAAATATTTATATATTTTTTAAAAATTTTTATATAAAATTTTTTTTTTGTCTTTTTTTATTTAATTGATAACAATTATTTATGGGTTTTTATAATCATAAATAATTGTTATCTCCAACTTTAATCGAAGTTGGATTTTGAAAATAATAATTATGCAGGCTATGTTATTGGTTCACATAAACGTGCCAAAACGTCGTTGTAATCGGCATCCAATTTTCACAGCAAACGTCTAGTTTGAAGACGGGATGATCCCGACCCTTTGTTGTATGTTGCATCTAGTCGCTGTTCGCGTCAAATTTTTGCAAACGTCTAGTTTGAAGACGGGATGATCCCGACCCTTTGTTGTATGTTGCATTTAGTCGCTGTTCGCGTCAAATTTTTTGGAATAGACATTGCTGCTGATTCCAAAATTGTCTCAAGTGAAACGGATGCAAATTCCCGTATTCCAGAATTAAAATTTTTTACGGGGGAGCGGAAAAATATTTTCTCACCCCGTATTCAACGTCCATCGGTTCCTCCTCTTCGGGGGGCAACAATGTTGAGAAGATGTTGTCTCGTGAATTACGTGGCCAAATCAAAAAATATTTTTATTTTCATGCCTAATTTTTTTTATAAAAATATACTGCTCATTCACACGATACATGTGAATACACTGAGTCGACTTCCATCGGATCATCCTCATTGAAGTTTGAGATCTGATTAATGGCAGTGATGGCAGCATGGAAACTGGGCTACAAGTTGTTCGAGATCGATTGGAAGATCAACTTTTGAAATGTTGTTGTTCTTAAAAACTGAAGGGCTCTTTTTGACGGTGTCTCCATTGCGTTTGTCTTCGATGTTATTGAATATTGAAATCGCAAAATCATTTTTTTGGTTTCAAATCGAAACTGGGAAATACCACGTGGCTAAATGATTTTTAACAAAAGGTATGGATGCAAATTCCCATTCCTTAAAGTTTTTCGCTCTGTAGTGAAGTCGGATGTTGAATTGATTTCAGTTTTTCGTATTTTTGAATCATATTGTCTGATGATTTTCAGACACAATCGATGCATGACTGATCAAAGCCATGTTGAATTGATTTCAGGATTTCGTATTCCTGAGCGATGATGTCTGATGATTTTCAGGCGCAATCGATGCATGACTGATCAAAGCCATGTTGAATTGATTTCAGGATTTCGTATTCCTGAGCGATGATAGACATCATTCTCATTCGAATATATTCGTAAAAATTTACAATGACGAAGATGACATCATGTACGTACACGATCTCATCGAAATCTTTGGATGGCAATAATTTTGGTGTGCGGATGAAAATTCCCGTATTCTAAAAATATGGACCTTCCAATCCTGATTGATGAATGCAGCTGCTTTCTTGGGGAGAGCAAAATATGACGCTATTCGCGAACATCTTCGCGTGAAAATACCTGATGTAGATAACAACGTCGTTTCCAATGTCGGTCGATGATTATCTTAAGTCGAAACATGATCTTTATCGAAATCTTGGATGGCAATAAATTTTGGTATGCGGATGAAAATTCCCGTATGCCAAAAATATGATCTTTAAAAGATCATTTTAATTTTTGCTAATTTATAAATTTACATTTGAATAGCTGTTCGTAGTTTAAAATTTTTAGTATTGTTTTAGATATAAAATATTTAACTACTTCAAATGTTAATATTATGTTTATTTAATTTTTAAATAATTCCTTATCTTTTGTTCAAAGAACAAAAAAGTAATTTTAATAAATATCTCTTTAGTTTTTTTTGAACAAATTAAGTTAAAATATCATAAAAACTACGTTAAAAATGACAAATGTGGATTTTTATTTTTAAAAACTCAAACTATTTTACAAAAAAGTAAAAAATTAATTTTAAAATTATATTTTAAATTAATAAATTATGAAATTTTTTTTTTTATAAAATTATATTAAAAATAGGTTTAGTTAAAAGTCACGTTAAAATGATGTTTTTTAAATATAAAATGCAATAAATATTTTCAATTTAAATTAATAATGCTTGATTTTATGAAGATTATTATCTTATTCAAATTTCATTTTGTTAAAAATTTTTATTTCTTTGAGAAGTTTACGTAAAGATATTGCGACAATTAATAATGCTAAAAAGTATTTTTAAAAATGCTAAATTCTTTGTTAAACATCAAAGTAGACAAACACTTTATCTACTATATTAATTTAATTTCTTTTTTTTGATTTTTTGATATATTATTGATAAATCAAAAAAATGGTAGAAATTTAGCGGTTTCTTGTTAATTAAGAGAATATTAAAGCAACTAATTTAGTTGCCATCAGTCAAACATAAATGGTTGTGGTAAATGTTAAATTCAAAAATCTAATTTTTGAATCCCAAATAGTTATGTAAATAAAAGGTTTTAATGTAATATTTTTTATGTATTTAATAAAAAATGATTTGGTTAACGTAAAATATTTTATTAAATAATTAGCAAATTTATATTCGATAATAAAATATTAGATACATTTAAACATATAATGTTCAAACATGTTTAATTTTCATAAAAACACATTCATGTATTAATCTATTTTAATTTATTTTTTGAACAAAATTAATATTATAAAATACTAAGCAAGATAAAATATTCAATAGAAACTATTAAATAAAATTAAATTATTGTTATTAATTACATTAAGAAAATTTGTATTAAAATTTAAGCATTATAAAAATATAATGCTTTGAAAATTAATTAATCACAATTTACCATTATAAAAAATGTAATGCTTTGAGAATTAATAATATCACAATTTAATAATTGTATAATAAATCAGTTTTTCTAAATTATAATCATTATTATTTAGATACTTTGATAAATATTACAACTTATTTAATCGTTTAAATTAGTATTTTAATTGTTAAAATGTTACCATTTTAATTGTTTTAAATTTTTAATAACTACAATTATATTAAATTTTAATTCAGATAAATGTCACTAAAAATCATAATTCATTTTTAGTTAATGTAACATAATTGTTGTAAGACAATTTTAATTGTTATTAACAACACCTAAAAAGTTATCATCGATTATTGAGTAATCGAAAAAATAAAATAAATAATTAACAGTTTTCCAATATAGTAATACTATAATATTATCTTTTAGAAATAAAGAAATAGAATTTTAACAATGTTACATACAATATAATTTCTTTAAACAAAAAATTAAAGAATTTTTAATTATATAAATTAATTTTAAAACTAATTATCATACAAAAATATTATCTCAATAAAATAAATATTTTTTTTTCAAAAAAACCTAAATTTTATTTAACGCTAAATTAAAAAGCACATAAAAATACCATTGTAAAAAATTGACTTATTCAAATGATAAATTTTTTAATACAAAAACTAATTTTTTGTAACCAATAACAATTCAAAAGTTTTATCTTACAGTAAAATAATTTTTTGTTTCAAAAAACATATTTTTAAAGCTCATAAATACCATTTTAAAAATAATCAATTTTTAAAAGCTGATTATTTTTATATGATAATTTTTTTAATAAAATAAAAATATCTTTATTAATAACGTAATTTTGTAGAATTATTTTAATATGAATTAATAAATTAAATCATTTCATTTAAAATATAAAATTTATATTTTTAATATAAATTATTTAAAAAATTTAAAATCATTTTTGAAAGATTATTAAACAAAAATGATTTCTTTGAAAGATTGTTAATAAAAGATGGAATATTTACCAACAGAAATATTAGAATTAATTTTTGTTTATTTAAATTATAATACAATTATTAAAGTTTGTAAACGATGGAAAAATATCACAGAAAACATTCAACATAAATTTAAAATATTAACAATTAATTTATTAATTGTTAATCCGCAAGATATTCAAAATTTTAATCCAAAAATTTTAAATATAAATTGTATTCAAAATTCAAATGATTCAAATAATTTATTTATAATATCAAATTTTGATAAATTTTCAGAACAATATACATCAGATAAAAAAATAATAAATTTAATTGAATTATTGTATATTTTTGAAAAATATTCAAATTTAAAAACATTAAATATTCATTTAGATTTTATTTATAATTCTAAAGATATAAAAATTCTTACATTTGCTAATAATTATCATAATTATTTTAATTGGAAATTTGATAAAACAGAAAAAATTGATGTTTTAAATAAAAATACCTTATGCGCACAAATCATGATAACTTTAATACAAATAAAGGTAGAACATTTTAATATAAAAATTAATAATTATAGCATTAAAAAAAAGAATTTTTTATATTATGAACATTATATGAGGAGATATTTAATGAATTTTTCAAATTTTTTTAATAAATGCACATTTTCTGCTCCTAATGATCATTATTTTAATTTTAATAAATCTTTAAAAACTTTAAAATATCAATTTGGTAATGAACAATTTGATATTATTGTACAAAATAAATTTTGTGCTTTTTTTGACGATGATAAATTTTATATTTTAGATCCATTTTTTTTAGATAACTTAAAACATAATGGATTTAGTATTCATAATTTATCAAAAAATCAATAATATAAACACGAATAATAATTTTTATATTTTTAATATAAAATAATAAAGTAATTTAATAATTATTTGACAAATATATACGATATCGTTTTTCTAATTCTTCTTTACCTTCTTGAGTTTGAAAATATTTATTTTTCCAAAATTCACGTGATTTTTTTAACGATTCATTTTCGTTTTTATATTCTTTAATTTTGAAATATTTATTTTTCCAAAAAATACGTGATTTTTTTAATAATTCATTTTCGTTTTTTATTTTTTTAAATTCGTTCTTTTTTTTTCTTCTATAAATTCGACAATATTCATTTCGTTTTTCTTTATTTAACATTTTTTTAAAATATAAATTATTTTCTAGTTTTAGTTTTCTAGATCGTGTTAATCGAAAAAATGGATTACGAAAAATATTTTGAATTTCAGAATTCTTCATTTTTAAAAAATTATTTATGATTTTAAATAATTTTTTTTTTAAAAAAAAAATTTTTGTTATTTAAATAAAAATTTTTTTTTTGTTATAATTATTTTTAATATATTTTATTTTTAATAATGCGAATAAAAATTTTAAAATGAATCAAGAAAAATCAATTTCACGAATGGTAGTTGTTAAACGAGATGGTCGAAAAGAAAATATCCATCTTGACAAAATTACATCAAGAATTCAAAAACTTTGTTATGGACTTGATTTAAATTATATCGATCCAGTTACGATAACTCTAAAAGTTATAAGTGGAATTTATTCCGGTGTTACAACAATTGAATTAGATAATCTTGCTGCGGAAATTGCCGCCACCATGACTACAATGCACCCTGATCATGCTATTCTTGCCGCAAGAATAGTTATTTCAAATTTACACAAAGAAACAAAAAAACATTTCAGCGAAGTAATTGACGATTTATTTAAAATGAAAACGAACAATAAATCAACTCCAATGATATCAGAATATCATTATAATATCATTCAAAATAATGCAGAACAATTGAATTCTGCAATTGTTTATGATCGAGATTTTAATTATCAATATTTTGGATATAAAACTTTGGAAAAATCGTATTTGTTGAAAATTAATGGAAAAGTTGTTGAGAGACCTCAACAAATGTTAATGCGTGTTTCAATTGGAATTCATGGAGAGGATATAAATTCAGCCATTGAAACATACAATTTAATGTCCGAAAAATTATTTACCCATGCGACACCAACTTTATTCAATGCTGCAACACCCAAACCACAACTTTCTAGTTGTTTTTTATTAACTATGTCAAGTGATTCAATTGAAGGTATTTATGACACTTTGAAACAATGTGCACTTATTTCAAAATCTGCTGGAGGAATTGGTTTAAATGTTCATTGTATTAGAGCAATGGGATCTTATATCTCTGGAACAAATGGAACTTCAAATGGATTAGTTCCAATGTTAAGAGTTTTCAATAATACGGCAAGATATGTGGATCAAGGCGGAAATAGACGTCCCGGTGCTTTTGCTATTTATCTTGAGCCTTGGCATGCTGACATTTTTGATTTTCTTGATCTTCGTAAAAATCACGGAAAAGAAGAAAATCGAGCCCGAGACCTTTTTTATGCTCTTTGGATACCTGATTTATTTATGAGTCGTGTGGAAAACAATGAAATGTGGAGTTTAATGTGCCCAAATATTTGTAGCGGTTTGTCTGATTGTTGGGGTAAAGAATTTGAAAATTTGTATATAAAATACGAAAAGGAAGGAAAATTTATTAAACAAATAGCCGCCCAAAAATTATGGGCGGCAATTATTGATGCCCAGATTGAAACAGGTACGCCATATATGTTGTATAAAGATTCATGTAATCGTAAATCAAATCAACAAAATCTTGGAACAATTAAATGTTCGAATTTATGTACTGAAATTATTGAATATAGTTCACCAAATGAAATAGCCGTTTGTAATTTAGCATCTATTGCAGTAAATCAATTTGTTAGATCCGATAAAACATTTGATTTTGAACATTTAAAAAAAGTAACAAAAGTTGTTACCAGAAATTTAAATAAAATAATTGATATAAGTTTTTATCCGGTTGAAGAGGCAAAAAATTCTAATATGCGACATAGACCGATTGGAATTGGTATTCAAGGATTAGCGGATGCTTTTATTTTAATGAGATACCCTTATGAAAGTGAAGAAGCTCGTTTTTTAAATAAACAAATATTCGAAACCCTTTATTATGGTGCAATGGAAGCTTCTTGTGAATTAGCTGAAGAATATGGATATTATGATACTTATCAAGGATCACCAGTCAGCAAAGGTTTTTTTCAATATGATTTGTGGGAAAATGTAACGCCATCAAATCTTCATGATTGGACCTTATTAAAATCTAAAGTTGCAAAATTTGGTATAAGAAATTCACTTTTAATTGCACCTATGCCAACTGCATCAACATCTCAAATTTTAGGGAATAATGAGAGTACAGAAGCTTATACGAGTAATATTTATACTCGTAGAGTTTTATCTGGTGAATTTCAAATTGTAAACCATCATTTACTTCGAGATTTAACAGAACTTAATCTTTGGAATGATGATTTAAAAAATCAATTAATTGCCGCGAATGGGTCCGTTCAAGAATTAGAAATACCAGATAATCTAAAAAAATTATATAAAACAATTTGGGAGATTCCACAAAAAATTATTTTAGAAATGGCCGTAGATCGTGGTGCATTCATCGATCAAAGTCAATCATTGAATATTCATATTGCCGAACCAAATTATAGCAAATTAACATCAATGCATTTTTTTGGATGGAAAAATGGACTTAAAACGGGAATGTATTATCTTCGCACAAAACCTGCCGCTATGGCTATTCAATTTACAGTTGATAAAACAAAAATAAATTCTTTAAAAAATAACGGAAAAAAAATATGTTCACTTCAAAATAAAAAAGAATGTTTAATGTGTAGTTCTTAATTTTTAAAAATAAAATTAAAATTTAAAATATTATTTTAAATAAAAAATTATACATTAATAAACTTTTTAATGATGTATTAATAATTAAGTTTTATATCTTAGTATTAAATAGTAGTGGATTTCTTATCAAATATCAAATAAATTCCGAAAAAATTATTTATTTTACTTATTTAAACATGGTTCAAAAAGAATTTGTTTCAATAAAATTTTAAAAAAAATTGTTTTATGATACAAAATTTATATTTATACAAATTTATAAATAATTATGATAAGAAATTAATTAATAAAAACCAATATGGTATTTCATAAAACTATTCAAAAACATATCGATCAAGTGGATCAATGTGTCATAATTCAAGTGGATGAAGAACAAGATCCGGTGGATGAAAATAAAGCGACTAAAGACGAGTCAAAATATGTCGTCCGATCTACGGCCAATTCAAACATTTGTTTGAATTGTTCCAATTATATTGTTTCCGAATTCAAAAAAAAATTCTTGGAGACAAATGTACCAGAACAAATGTTGCCTTGGATCGATGCATTTTTTGCTAAAGTATCAGTGATTGGCGTCATTAAAGAACGTGAATTGCCGTCATATCGTTACCAAATGGAGTTTACTGCAGACAAAGATAAATTTCCTTCGGCGATTTTCGATTTCATGAAAAATGAAATACTTATGATCGCCAATGAAATTTAAATAAAGCAAAATCAAAAAAAAATTTATTAAAACAAATTGATGAACGGAATTAAGTTAATCAAATAATGAAAAAAATTAAAAAGAATTTAGTTAATATATTTTTAAATTTTAAAATAATATTTTAAATTAAAAATAATTTTCATTACAATCACAACTAAAAATTTTTAAACATTATTTTTAACAATTATTTCAAACACTATTATTTAATTTAAAATCAAATGAAAAATGTTTTTATTAATGTTTATAAAAATTTATATTTTAACAAAATCATCAAGCTATTATATAATCAAACATAGCAAAAATGAGTAATCATGTTGCGATTAATAAAAATTTTCAAAAAAAATCGGAATATAACAATAATATATTTATTGCAGGAAATTCAAAAAATTTTGCTCTTTATACCGAAAAAAAATTTTCCCCACGAACCGCGGGATCTTTTAATAAAAAAATCTTTGCTGCAGGTTCGGCACGCAACTCACATACCGGTATTATTTTTAATCCAGATGATGTGAGTGATAAAACAAATGTCGCGAGATTGATGGAGGTAAATTATATTGCGGCATCTGCCACAGAACCAACTACTTCTGATTTAATTATTTATACATTAAAACAAAAGTTTTTGGAATTTTATGCATCGGAACAGACAAAATCTTGGATTGACGTTTTCTTTGCTAAAACATTAGTAAAAGATATTGTTAAACATCCAAAAATACCATTTACCTATTGTTTTAAAATTATTCTTAATGTAAATAGAGATGTATTTGTTCCGGAAATTTTTAAAGTCATGAATAAAGAATTTTTAACAATGATTAAAGACATCAATAAAAATAAGTCATGATTTTTTCTTAAATTTCAAAATTGAATTGCAAAAATATTTAAATAAATACAATAAAGTTCTAATATTTAAATCTAAAAAATATAAAAATTAATTTTGAATAATTTAAAAAATTAAACATTCAATTTTAATTATAATTTTTATTTATTAATAACTTAATTATATTTTTGTAATAAACTATTAATTAATAAAAATTCTTTATCTTAAAAAATATAATTTATAAATATCTTGAAAGTTCTTTATCTTAAAAATATAATTTATTAATATCTTATAAACATTAAACAAAAAATTAATTAAAGATTTGCGTAAAATTGAAATAATTTTCAGAATATAATTTAATTGAATAATTTATATTTTTATAAATTTATTTTGGTTATAAACCAAAATAATTTTCACCAAATGTTACGATTCGCTTTTAAAAAATATTTGACTATTTAATTTTATTGAGTTAATTATATTAAATAAAAATAAACTAGGTGAATAGACATCAGAGTTTTTTAAAAATTTTGCATTTATTACAAAAAAGTTGATAAAAATATTATTATTAACATTATTTTAAGATTCTTTGATGTTTAAAACTTCGAGACATTTTAAAAACTAAAATGATTAAATATTATTTTAGATTAAGATAACAGGAAGATTTGTGTAAAAATTTAAGAAAATATTTTTCGGAAGAATGTGAAAAAGATAATTTTTAATCGAATATGTTCCAATTTTTAAAATTTATTTTAAAAATGTTTAATAACGATTATTTGCATTCATCCAAAAGATTATTATTAGAAACTTTTTTACCGTTTCCAGAGAGTTAACAAACATGGCGAAACTATGTGAAAAATAGATTCGATAATGAAACTTTATTTTATTATATGGAAAAATTGAAAAATGTGAATTTATATAAACTATATTTAATTCACAAGTAATATAAAATATTTTATTAATGAATCTTAAAAATAATTTTTTGTACAATTTGAAGATTTTATTTAGTTTTATAGAATTTTTCAAAAAATCGAAAAAAGGTTATTTAAAATAAACATAAATTTCGGTATCTAAATACTTTTTGATTTAAGAAAATATTAAAATCAATCTTAAAAATATTTTTTAAAATATTTAATAAAAAAAATTTTAAAATTTTTTTTTTTGAAATATTACATTTTTATTTTAATTATAAATGTTGGATGTAATATGCATGCAGCAAATTCAGAAAAATTTAAAACTGACAAAAAATTTCATAAAATTCTACTATTAAGTCAAATAAATCATAATCTAAAAATGTTGTCTAAATTAAAAACCATAGCATCCAAATTCAATCAAAAAAATGAACCTATTAAATCAAGTTCATCTTGTGTAATTTTTCAAGAAAATAATAAAGAAATTTCACCAATTATAGTAAATGAACCTATTCAATCAAGTTCATCTTGTGTAATTTTTCAAGAAAATAATAAAGAAATTTCACCAATTATAGTAAATGAACCTATTCAATCAAGTTCATCTTGTGTAATTTTTCAAGAAAATAATGAAAAAATTTCACCAACTATAGTGAAAAATGAACCTATTCATTCAAGTTCATCTTATGTGCCGCCTAAAAAAAAAACTGGTCGACCAATGGGTTCTAAAAATTTAACAAAAATTGAAAAAAATCCACCAACTATAGTGAAAAAGGAACCTATTCAATCAAGTTCATCTTATATACCATCTAAGAAAAAACCTGGTCGGCCAATGGGCTCTAAAAATTTAACAAAAATTGAAAAAAAAAAAATGGAACGATTTAATCGTGAATTACGTAATGAATCTTCTCGAAATAGTAGAATACGCCAGAAAAATAAAATTGATATGTTAGAACTTGAGAATATTACATTAAAAAAAGAAAATGAAAAATTGAAAAGTTTAATCAATAAATTTAAATAAATAAAATATTTATTCCAATTTTGAATTATAATTCAAAATTAATTTTTTAATAAATTATTTAACTAGATAATTGAAAATTATTTTGGTTACTTATCTTTGATTGAAATTGAGTTCAATTTTTAAAAACGTTTAAAAAATTACTAATTTCAATAACAAAAAAGAATAATTTTTACAAATATTCATGATTAAATTAATATTTTTAAATAAAATTTATTTTTTAATAATAAAAATATTAATTTAATCATGAATATTTGTAAATTACCATTGGTAATTTTGGAAAAAATTTTATTTGAAGGAAATTATTATCATGTTTCCAAAGTTTGTTTGTCATGGCGCGAAATTGCTCAAAATAACAAATCTAAATTTAATGAGATTAATTTTGATTTGGCTAAAGATAATCCAAAGGATGTAGATAAAAAAAATCCAAATATTGTATATATTTACAGATCTCAAATAATTGATGAAAATGGTTTTTATTGTAATAAAGATACAAATACTTCTATTTATTATAATGATAATAATTTAGTTGTGTATCGTTATGTTGAATATATTTTTGAAAAATTTAAAAAATTTTTAAACAATATTTTATCTTTAAATACATTAAATGTTGTTTTTAATTCTTTAATTTTAATAAATACAGAAAATAATATATATAAAAAATATATATTATCTGAAAATTTTATTAAAAATAACCAAAAAGTATCCGGAATAATTTATTATAATCTTTTTTTAAATTTTAATAATTATTTTGAATTTTTTAAAAAATTTAAAATAAAAGTTTTAAATATTAAAGTTATAAATAATTATAATATAATTAAAAATATTGATGAAAACTTTTTTTTTAATAATGAAATATTGATGTTGAGTGAAATAATTATAAATCAAACATTTATAAATTTCGAAAAATTTACATTTAATGCACCCAACAATACATATCTTATTTATGATCAAATCAAAAAATTACTGATTATTCGATATGGCAATTATGAAAAATATAATTTACCATCTGAAACTACACATATTTGTCAAATATGTAGTAAAAATTTTCGATTTTGCGGAGATCATAATCATAAACATTACAATATTAAATGTTTTAAAAGTTTATGTTATGAAACATTTTACGATTTTTATCCTGCAAGATTAATTAGAATAAATTATGATAAATTACTTAAAATTAAAACTGTTGAAAAATTAATTATAATAAGTACTGAATTTTATGAATTTATTTTTGATCAACTTTTAGAAACATCAAACCAAGAGAAATATGTTGAATATTATTGTTTAGATCAAAGTAAAACTGAAAAGATAACACGAGGCAATTTTGTTTTTGTTCCGGTTCAAAAGGAAAAAGAAAAATATTATTTTGATACCATGCATTTTAGTTTTTTTGAAAAAAATATTTTCTGAAACAAAATATTTTAATAACTTTGTTATTTATTAAAGAGTTGAAAAAATTTATTAATTTTTTAACAATTAAAAGTCATTTTTAATAAAATGTAATATATCATATTTATTCAATATTAATTTGTGATTATTTAAATAATCACAAATTAATATTGAATATCATAAAATAATATTTTATTAATCAAAAAGGAAAATTAAACAATATTTTGATAAAAAATATCAAAAAAAAAAGAATTTTAAAATTTTTTTTTTAAAAATATTATAAATTAAATTAAATATCTGAAACATGTATTTTAAAAATGGATATTAATGATATTCCATCAGAAATTTTAGAAAAAATTATTATTGAAGGAAGTTGTAATATTATTTCTAAGGTTTGTCTAAATTGGCGTGAACATGCTCTAAATAACAGATTTAAATTTAACGAAGTCCGTTTCGATATTACAAAAGATGATCCGAAAAATATTAAAAAAAAAAATCCAAATAATGTATTCATTTATAATTCTCAATCATTTGATGAAATTAATAATCGTAATAATGTTCTAAATCATAATCAATTTTATTCTTTTGGGTATTTTAATAAAAACAAATACTTTCTTTATAATTATAAAAAAAGTAAAATTTTTATTGCTAATTTTTCATCCATAAACTCATTAAATATTATTTTTAATCCTTTAACATATATTAAAGGTAAACAATACTCTTTATATTATTTTAATTTTTGTTTGTGTAAAAGATTAAAAATAGTAAATAGAAATGTTCAAGAAATAATTATGGATTTTTTACAAGTAAATAGTCCGTATTTTAAAAATTTATTGTTTTTAATTAAAAACAAAACAAACTATTTAAATATTAAAATTAAAGATTTTTGTGATAAATTAGAAAGTATTTATTATGCTCATTTTTTTAATATAGAAATAGTTAATTTATCTGGACTAATAAATGGGTTATTATTCATAGAATTTGAAAAATTTACATATAATGCACCCAACAACACATATATTATTTATGATCAAGATAAAAAAATATTAATAATTAGATATGGAAATTATGAAAAATATAAATTCTTAAATGAAAAAGCTATAGGGATTCGTCAAATCGATTGTAATTTTTATGGTCCAACATATTTGACCGAATATATTGATTCACGTGCTCAAATACCTATTTGTCGTATTTGTAGTAAAATTAATTCAATCTGCATGAATAAATTCCATAAACGATATTTTGTGAATTGTTTTAAATATTTTTATTTTAATAATTATTTAACAAATTTTTATCCGGCAATATTAATCTTAGATGATTACAAAAAATTACTTTCTTCAAGAAAAATAGAAAAACTGATCATCATAAGTAATGAATTTTATCAATTTGTTTTTGATGAACTTTTTGAAATATCAAAATTTATGCAAAAAGAAAAAATTATTCAATACCATTGTTTAAATCAAAATAGAAAAACATTTATTCAAGACAATTTTGCTTTTATCCCTATTGATAAAAAACAAGAAAAAAATTATTCTTTTGATCAAATGTATTTTAATTTATACAAAAAAAATATTTATTAAAAATATTTTTTTTTTAATAACTTTGTTATTAATCAAAAAATCAAATCATGAATGGTTATTATTTGCCGCCAGAAATTCTTGAAAAAATCATTATAGAAGGAAATTATTTTAATGTTTCTAGAGTAAATCAAAAATGGCGTGAATTATCTCAAAAACATAAATCAAAATTTAAAGATATTTTTGATTTGAATAAAGATGATCCAGAAAAAATAAATAAAGAATTTAATACAATTTTTATTTATAATTCTCAACATTATAAAAATAGGTATGTCGATATAAAAGATGTTTTTTATAGTTTTTTTATTTCTAAATATAATGTTATTATTTATCAAAAATTTGAAAATA
>Ga0172367_10001956_pt1 | contig 29065 bp, 24 predicted proteins | sample Lak10m_FD_114542 | JGI IMG/M metagenome (GOLD analysis project Ga0172367, IMG submission 114542) | Freshwater microbial communities from Kabuno Bay, South-Kivu, Congo - kab_022012_10m | ecosystem: Environmental > Aquatic > Freshwater > Lake | place: Democratic Republic of the Congo: South-Kivu...
GCACCGTCTCCTCCGGTGATCACTGGTTTCACCCCCTCCTCGGGCTCCCCAGGCGCGCCCATCCAAATCAACGGTAACGGGTTCAACCCCACCCCTACCCGCAACCGCCTGTTCATTGGGGGTACCGAGGCAACCGTGATCTCCGCGTCCTCATCCCGCCTCAGCGCACTCGTCCCGACCAACGCAGTGACTGGGGAGGTCACCGTCACCACCCCCTTGGGCACTGCCAGCGCTCCGTTCCCATTCACCGTGACCCACACCCTGGCGGTCGAGTTCCTCCCTCCGTCTGGCATCAACCCAACGCATTACCACCTCGTCACCCCCGCAGTGCTCGGCAGCCGAACCTCTTCCGCCAAGGGTTCCCTCAGCGTCCGCCTCGATAGCCCCAGTCTCGTCATCGCAATCCCTTCGGTTGCCACAAGTGCGCGACCCGCTTTCCTGAGGCTCACCACAAGCAACCCCACCTCTCTCACCATCAACGCCCAGTCTACCGCCGAAGCCATGGTCGCCCTGCACCCACTCTTCGCCAGCCCAGATCCCTTCATCTCCTCTCGCGTGCTTCGAATGATCGAAACCAACTCCGCCGTCGCCGCCCTGGGCTCCACTCTCGACCGCCTCGCAGCCACCGCGACCAATCTCTTCGACCACCCCGATATCCTCGCCGCCTACGAAAACGCGGTCATCGCCCTCGGAACCAATACCACCTTCCGCGCTCTCGCCCGAGATCTCCTCGCCCGCCGCCCAATCGCTCGCCATACCCAACCCCAATCGCTCGGTGTCTATTCCCTTGAGGACAGCATGACACGCTTCGTTGAAGTCGAACGAGAGAACGATCGGTTCTCCTTCCAAGGTTACCCGTTCAATCCCGTCGATTGGCTGGTTCTTCTCGAAGAAATCGATGTCGATCAAGCCTTCCCGAACGGCCGCACCGACTTCAACGAACTTCACCAAAAACACTTCCTCCAACCCGCCCTTCTCCCACGCCGCGGGACAACGCGCCAGTTTGCTCTCGTAGGCGCTGATTTTTTCTTCAGTCGCTTCGGCATCCTCGGATACCTCGCCAAAGCCATCACCTCTTCCATCGGCGATGCCATCTTCGACAAAGGTCTCCGGCTCACAGGCACCAATACACTCTACGCCGCCTACGCCTTCGGGCCCTCTTTTACCCCCGACTCCGATCGTGTCTTCGCCAATACCCACTTCGCCGATCAACGCAACGCCGCACTCGTTCTAAACCTCTCGGCTGCGGTCCTCGACGCCGCCAGCGCACTCCTCGATTACGGAATCTTCGAAGACTCCCAAAAACGCCAAGAACTCATGACCAAACTGGTCACCGAAGCCTCCAAATCCGCCACCACGATTCGAACCAGCCAAGAATTCCTACAGCTCACCATGGATCTCACCGCGTTTCTGCTCAAAGAGATCGCCTCCGGTGCCGCTGAGGACGGAAGTAAGGCCGCCGCAGAAGGGGCTCTCAAAACCATCGGCAAAACGCTCACTGGCGTGCTCAAGATCCTCGATATCGTCGGCGGGATCGGCCAAGTCGCCGAACGCGCCTCCGGCCTCCTTCGCACCACGCCTATCGAGGAATCCATCATCGTCCTCGGTAACCCGTTCCAGCTCGCTGTCGATGCCGTCGAACCCCAAGGCGCTGCTCCCGGTGACACCCTCGACCTTCTTATTCACGGCGCTCTCTTCGACCGCTTCGACCGGCACGACGCGGTCTACCTCGAAACCAGCACCGAAGAGATCCCTCTCCCAGTTCTCTCAGCCGCAGGCGACCGCACCGCCCAACGTGTAAAAGTTCGCATCCCCGATTCCACAGCCACCCTCTCCACTGGCGTTTACACCCTCTCCATCCTCGCCGACGGCCGACGCGGCTCGGCGCAGTTCGAGCTCGTCTCCAGTCCCACGGTCCGTCATCTACTCCCCGCGGTCGGCTACGCCGTCGATCCCATCAACAGCTTCTTCCCGCCCACACGGATCCAACTCGTCGGCTTCGGCTTCGGCCCCGACGATACCTTCACGTTCGCCGGCGGGGCACGCGCAACCGAGTCGATCGGCGTGACCGGCAGCGTCACCCTAACCGTCCCCCCCCGGCGCACGCTCCGGCCCCATCCACATTCGACGCCTCTCCGGGGCCGAGGCCGACAGCCCTACATTCTCCGTGCTGGGCCCACCTCAGATCACCGACTTCGATCCCTCCTCGGGCCCTATTGGCACACGTGTCCACGTCCGGATTCAAAACGTTTCTGAGAACCCGTCCGACACCCTCCTCCGATGGCTCGGCTTCACCGTCTCCAATCCCACCGTAAACCAGTCCTCCAACCATCTCCGCATCAGCTTCACCATCCCGGACTCCTCCCGCACTGGGGCCTTCAACGTCGAAACCCCCGCCGGAACCGATTCCCGTACCTTCACCGTCCTTCCAGGCCGCGCCCGAGGCGGAAGCATCCGCGTCGGAGGAGACTCCCCAATCACTCTCGACCAAGCCCTGGCCTACGCCGCTGGCTCCGCCTCATCATAGTCCGAGTCTAGCGGCTCCCTAACACGGACGTTGCAACCTCGCGCCCATTTGCGGAGGTCTGCCGAAGCTAAGCCGTAACCATGCGGTAAGAATTCAACCCGGAGACGGAGAGGAGCAAAGACGCAAGGCGGGGCAACGGAATCTCCAACCGTTGTAGGATGGCTCCACACACCAACTAGTGAGGCGTCCACTCCCTGGGAATAGAATCAACTCCTCTGCGCCTCTGGCCCTTTGCGCCTTCGCGTTAAAACTCTTCTCAATTGTTACGGCTAAGGGCTGGGCCATAGCCCGGTTTCGCTTCAGTTTCGCATCCCATTGTAATCGATAAATTTCCGCACCACCGTCGCTTCCTCTGCGGTTTTCGCGAACGGCAAGAGCGCCGAGATCTCGTCAGGCCACTCCCCTTCATGCGCAGCCTGGTATGCTCGATTCACTCGGTCCAAAACCTCACCCGATAGCGACGTTAGAAAATCCGTGTTTGCATACCCGTTCGCTCCAATGCCGAACCGCCGGTCAAATACATCGTCCACCGGAGCGCGTTGGGTAATCATGATGTCACCAGTCAATCCCAGTCCTCCCATGGTCGATGGGTGTGCCATCGTCCAGCGGCTCAATATGCTCTCATCCAGCGGGATCGCCAGATACGGGCGAAGTTGGTTGAGCTCGGTCGGCATTCTCCCCTCCTGCGCCTGCTGAAACCCGCGCACAGCCCGATTCAGCTCGTCCGCAACCTTCCGTTCGGCCACGCCACGAATCTGGCTCATCGCCTTACGAAACTGTAGATCGGTCTCCAGCCGGTCGTGGTCCTTGACCACCCCCAGCCAATCCGCCTCACTCAGCAAGCGTAACTCGGGAATGGACGCCTCCGGTCGGCTGGACAACCATTTTTTTAGATACACAACTCGCTGGGCCCATGCCCGTGTCGTCGTTTCAAGGTCGCTCGCGTTCAATGGGTCGTCCCCCTCCGCCACCACCACCCCACGAGCCGATCGTGACGCCAGCCTCAAACGCGAAACCTCCCCCCTTAACGCGTGGAGCTCCTGCAAGGACTGGCTAAGCCGCTGGTTGTCGTCCTCCATAAAGGCAAGTCTCGCCTCAGTTTCAAGCTGGCTGCGCCGCAGGGTTTGCAGTTCCCGCTCAAGGCCCGCCCGTTGGTCCCGGAGTCGTGTGACCTCCACGCGAGCGCTGCGCGCATCGAATGACTCGTAAATTCCCGCCCCTAATGCCAGGATTAGGGTGATGCCAACACCGGCCTTTTGCATGGTTGTCATACTCAATGTTTTTAGGAGGTAAATCCCCGTCCCCGCGCGATCCAAAAGTGGCCATGTCGTCGCAAGTCCTGACACCGACAACGCGAAGCCGGAAGGAGCCGCCTGAAGAGTTTGAGTGGCTAAAACGCTCGCCAACCCCCCGGTGCTCAAGGCCCGAATGCCTCGTCGATTCAATAGCTCCCGAAGTCGATCTAAAGCGCGCAAAGCCCGCTTCTGCGCCGCCTCCTCGCTGATGCCAAACACCACCGCAACCTCCCGCACGCTGCGCTGCTCAAAATATCTCAGGCAGAGAGTGTCCCGGTCCGTATCGCTCAAGGACTCCATCGCCTCGTCTAACTTCGGCGCAATCGCATCCCACGTTTCCTCCGGTTCCAGCGCACAATCATCGCCGGATCGCATGCACACGCTCTCCCGCTCTCGATGTCGTCGACGCGTCTCATGCCGGATCACGTTCACCGCCAGGTTTCGAGTGGTTCGATGCAACCAACCCGACAGCGTCGCCCGACCAACCAACTCCGAAGCTTGCCTCGCAAGGGCCACAAACACCGCCTGTGACACATCCTGGGCCTGTTGTGGAGTCCCCACCACGCGGAGCGCCGTAGCGTACACAAAACCCAGGTGCCGTCGCACCAAATCCTCAAACGCAGCTTCACAGCGCGCCTCGGCATAGCGCTGCAAAAGAGCCCCGTCGCTTGGATGTCTGTCGTTCACCTCTCTATAGTAACCAACGACGCAAAAACCGGACAATCCAACTTCCAGGGTCGACGCGGCACTGTCCCAAAGTGCCTAGAAACGCCGGAATCCCTGACAACTGACCACACCGTGACCGAGAGCCAAATCCCCTCGCCAGGGCCTCGCGTATCGTCCTCCCGGGGTCGACTCTCAAACACCCCCACCCGCAGTTCGTCTCCCTTTCGCTGCTACCCCAAACGCCCGATCACTTCCGTCGCAAAGTTCCGAAAAGCCTCCGCTCCTGGGGCCGAAGGCGAAAACAGGGAAACAGGCTTGGCCGACATAGGCGCCTCGCTGATAGTCACGTTTTCTAGGATGTTGTTCTGAAAAAAATGAAGTCGCTTGAACTCTTTTTCGCTCGGCAAACGCGCCATGGTCTCCTGATGAAATCCAATGTGCCGCCGGACCCGAGTGAAAACGACACCCAAACAACGGATCTTAAACTCCAACTCCGATTTGAGATAATCTAACCGATCCAGCAGAAGGCTCAGACCCACCGACGACAAATAGTCCGGCTGCATGGGCACCAGAAAATAGTCGCTGGCATACAACGCGTTCTGCGTAGCGGTCTGGAGGTTCGGCGGACAATCGCACAAGATCACGTCGTAGTCCTCTATCACCTTCTCCAACTTCCGACTGAAGATGCGCTCCCGTCCAGGCCGCGCCGCCAAATCGAGATCCAGAAACGTCAATTTCAAGTGGCTCGGAATGAGATCCAGGCCTGGTATTTCCGGAATCACGGACTGCACGATGCAATCCTTTAACTTCGCGCGAGGTTCCTCATGACGGCGTTTCGCGTCCACCTCGAAGATATCCGCCATCGTCCCATGGTTCTTGGCCCAAGCCTCCCAAGCAGCCTCAGGCATCAAACTCAAGGAAGCGTTGGTCTGCGGATCCAAATCGACGAGCAACACGCGTTTACCGTGATCCCTCGCGAGGTGGGCAGCCAAGTTCACGGCCACCGTGGTCTTGCCCACACCGCCTTTCATGTTCACCAATGAAATAATCGTGGCAGATTTCATATCTTACGATGGGTTAGCGTCACAACGATTCGAGTACGGCTTTCCGCGCCTCCAACCAATGTCACTTATCTTCTTCCTTTCCCAACCGGTCAACGCGGAAGGAGCTCTTTCGCACACAAGCCTTGCGTCCCCCCCTAGCTCGCACGGCCCACCGCCACTAAGTGCCATCGAACCACTTCACAGCACTTTCCTTTCCTATCAAAACTGCTTATGCTCTCAATCACATAATAGCCCAGCCCCCCATCCATAACCCTAACTAGCCCCCTCAAGTCATGCCCTCCCTTTCCCTGCTCAAACCTGCTCCGGCGTGGCTGGTCGGCGGCGTCTTCCTGTGTCTCTCTCTCCTGCCCGCACATCTCGCAACTCTGAGTCCCACCCCACCCAAACTCACCCTCTTCGCCGATCACCAACCCCAGTCCCCCAAATCAAATCAACCCGTCACCCTCTCCCTGCTCGCCTCCAACCTCACCGTCCAATCCGCTCTCGCCGAATACCAGGTCGTCGACCCAGGTGCCTACATCCGACTCGCCGATGCCGCTTTCAAATCGCGATGGACACCTCTTCCCATGTCCGGCACCCGCGCCGAAACAACCCAGCGCTTCACAGCCGAGGTTCCCGCCGCCACCCAAACCCACCGACGCCTCATACGGTATCGCTTCAAACTGACTCACGTTGACGGGCGCATCACGACCTATCCTCCAGTTGAGGATCCAGAACCCAATCGAGCGTTCTTCGTCTACGACCAAACCCCAGCCTGGACCGCAGCCATCGCCCCTCAAGACGGCAACGCCACCCCCCGCATCTTTCCCGCCTCCGCGCTCAACCAAGTCCAAACCTATCACCTCATCGCCAAACAACGAGACGTCGAAAACGCCACCTGGTACCAGCAGAACTCATCCAAGGAATACCTCCACACCGGCACACTCGTGGTCGATGGCATCGTCTACGACCACGTACGCTTCCGCGCGCGCGGCGGCGTTTGGCGCCATGCCATGGGCAAAAACATGTGGAAAATCGACTTCAACAAAGGCCACCGCCTGCGTGCCTCCGACGACTACGGCCGCCCCTACAAAGTCCCTTGGGGTAAACTCAATCTCCGCGCCTGCATCCAGCAGGGTGACTACGGTCGACGCGGCGAAGCAGGCCTCTACGAAGCCGTCGGCTTCCGATTGTTCAATCTCGTCGGCGTCCCCGCTCCCCGCACCCATTGGATCTCCCTCCGGATTGTCGGCGAAAAGGACGAAAATCCTCCCGACCAATACCGAGGCGATTTTTGGGGCCTCTACCTCGCCATCGAGAATGAAGACTCCAACTTCATCAAGGAACACGACCTCCCCGATGGCAATCTTTACAAGATGATGTTCGGCCAAGGAGAACTCGCCAACCTCGGTGCAAATCAACCGACCAATAACACCGACCTCAACCTCTTCCTAAACAACCTCCGCCAACGCACCTCCAGCACCGATTGGGTTCGTAAAAACATCGATCTCCCCAGCTACTACAGCTATCGCTCGATCGTCGAAGCGATTCACCATTACGATATCTCCGATGGTAAGAACTATGACTTCTTTCGAAACCCACACACAGGCCAATGGATCACCATCCCATGGGACATCGATCTCACCTGGGGGGATCACATGTACGGCGGCGGCCATGATCCACTCCTCCCCGTGCTCTCGAAACCTCAGCTCCGCATCGACTACGCCAACCGCCTACGCGAGATCCGTGACCTGCTCTACAACCCAGAGGAGATCGGTCGACTCATCAATGAATGCGCTTCCATCATCCACTACACCAATGGCCAACCTTCAATCGTCGATGCCGACCGCTACAAATGGGATTATCACCCCATCATGAGCTCGCGCTACGCGATGCAAGGGAAGGCGGATAAGGGACGTTTCTACGGCTCCTCAAAGACCAAAAACTTCGAAGGAATGGTGCAGCAAATGAAGCACTACGTCGTGCGCCGCTCGGCGTACATCGACAACTCACTCCTCCAAGATCCCACAATCCCCAAGACACCGACAGCAGTTCGGGTCCCTGACAACACGACCCCAAACTCAGCGCCTCAATTCAAAACCTCGGCCTTCGAAGGTCCTCAACCCTTCCTGGCCATGCAGTGGCGCATCGGTCAAACCGCCCCTCCGATCTCTCAACGTTCCAGACTCGTCCAACCCGGAATCTACGAGATCACCCCGGTGTGGCAGAGCGCTGAGCTGACTCAGTTCAACGACACGATCACGCCCCCCACGAGTGGATTGAAACCCAAGCACACCTACCGGCTACGCGTTCGCATGAAGGATCAAACCGGACGTTGGAGCCATTGGTCCGCCCCCGTTCCCTTCACCCTCGCACCCGCGACATCCCAGTAGTCCTTTCCATGAACCGTCATCTGCGCCCTCCGCTGTAGGCCGCGTGCCCCCACGCGGCACCCCTCCGCCCTGGGAGCGCCGGCACCCCTGCCGGCTCCCCCTCGACCTCTTGTCCAAGTTCCCGAGCCCGCCCCTCCGCTCCGCCGCTGTAGGCCGCGTGCCCCCACGCGGCGTTGTCTCCCCTCCCTCCGGTTCATGGCCCCAGTGCGCGAGGTTTAGCTTCGAGGCAATCTACTCCTGCCCCCCTTCTACGCGTCTCCCTGTAAGCCTCGTGTCTTCACACGCCGTTGCCAGCCCTCCCCTGGGAGCGTCGCCCCCCCTGCCGCCCCTCTTTGCCCCCATCGCAGCGCGCGGCAACGACTTCAACCAAGGCTTAATCCTCAATCGATTCATCCCGCCCACGAATGTTCCGAAACTGGGGACTACGCACAATCAACTCCACCGCGAGCGTGGACGAATATTGACTCGTCCGCAGTTTCTCACGCATCTCCGCCAACAACGGCTCGTCCGAAAGCTGCACAGCACGCCCTAATGCATACCCGAGCAGCTTCCGACAAAACTGCTTCAAAAACGCATCCCGCCGCTGGTTCAACACATACTCCTTCAACCCCTTCAACCCGTCGATCCGCGTGCCGTCCAGCAACACAGCTCGGGTATCAATCGGTCGATCTCCCAAATCCCGCTCCCGCCTTCGCCCAATCGCATCATAACCCTCCAGAGCATAGCCAAAGGGATCGATGCGGACGTGGCACCCCGAACAGCGCGTGTCCGTGCTGTGCTTCTCCACGAGCTGACGCATGGTCAAACCCTCCGTCGCCGCTTCGTCCTCAGGTAATCGCGGCACATCCTTCGGAGGCCGCGGAAGTTTGTCCCCCAGCAACACCTCACAAAACCAGTTGCCCCGCAGGATCGGGCTCGTTCGCGAAGCCCCAGCCTGCTTGGACAACACCGACGCAAACCCCAAAACCCCACCGCGCCCCATCGCTCGAAGCCCCTCCACTCGCCTCCAAGTCTCCCCTTCCACTCCCCGCATCCCGTAGTGCTTCGCCAATGCTCCGTTCACAAAAGTGTGATCCGCATCAATCACATCCAACACCGACCCATTGTGCTGAAAGAGGTCCGTGAAAAATCGTATCGATTCCTCATACATATCAGCTCGCAGGCCCGTGAAAGTCGGAAAGTGCCGCTCGCTTTTCTCATCCAATGTATCGAAATCCCGAATGTGCAACCACTGACACGCAAACTCGGTGGCCAATCTTCGCACACGCCCATCCCGCAGCATCCGACGCGCCTGAGTCGCGATCCCGTCCGGATCCCGCAATCGCCCCGCCTCCGCAGCGGCCCTCAACGTCCCGTCGGGCATCGATGACCATAGAAAATAGCTCAACCGACTCGCCATCTCCCAATCCGAAACCGCCCCAGCACGCGCGCCCTCCGCAACCTTCTCAAGTCGATACAAAAAGGCAGGCGCGACCAAGATCCGGGCTAGAACCAGCCGAAACGACTCCTCGTGACTCAGATTCTCCGAACGGAAGCGGCCATAGAGCGCCGTCAATTCCCGGCTCTCGCTCTCGTTCAGCGGTCGCCGATACGCCTTCGAGGCCAATCCTGGAATCGCTGCCAAATGGAAAGGCTCGGCGGCCACCATTGATTTCCTAAAAACCTCCGCTCGTTCGTGGATGGGTTTCCGCAACGGTTCAAAAAGCTTCGGGTCACTGTCCTGCGTCGCAAATTCCATCAGCTGCGCGTACCCGTCCACCACCCTCAACGCGTCCTGGCTGATGAATCGAAGGTCCTCCCACGCGCGATCCAACTCCGCCCGCTCACCCGCACTCAGCATGAGGCGTCCGTAGTGCTCGTCCTCCCGATGAAACAGGGCGATGGTGATCACTTCGTCCACCGGCACCACACGGCCATAACACAAGGCCGCAGGAAATACCGACCGAAACTGGCTCAAAGCCTTCTCCACTCTCTGTCGTGCTGTGCTCCCTTCCAGCGTCAGGATCGGGATCGTCGGATCCAACCTCGCTCCGTCAGCCGACTTCGCCAAAGTCACCCGCACCTGCACCGAACCCTCCCTGCCCGCTTCGGGATGCAGCGCACCGCTCGCCACAAACTCCGCTCCCGCCGCAAAGTCCGCTGGAACTCGAACCTCCATCAGCGCCGGGGCGCGCAAGCAGAGGTCGTCCGCTCCAACAGCTTGTCCCCCCGAAGTCTTCCCAAATAAGCCGGCGTCCAAACCAAAAACGCCTTCCCCACCCCCACCCGTCCCCTGCCGCGCCACACGACTCGCGCCTTCTACGAACCGCGACAGCAACGGCCCGCCTAGTGACAAAATCTGCGACTGCAACACCCCATCCGGCGTGTCCTTTGATCGCATCGTCACCTCCGCCAACAAGGCCGCAATCTGCCCGCCCAATGCCGTCCGTTCCGAATCCCCCGACGCCGCCTGCCAACGCGCCAACAAAGACCCAGAGGGTATCACCGGCGCAAGCTCCCCACCCCCAGCAACCGGCTCCGTGTAAAAATGCCAGATGCCAGCTCGCCCCTGCGAGTCCGCGTGCGGATTACCCGCCAACACATCCTTCGAGACATCACGCCCAAGATCCCAAACCCCTTCCGATCCCGTCGACCCCACCACCGACAACGTCCAGTCCAGCGCGGTCAAATCGCACGCGTGATTGCCATCCCGAGGCCCGATGAGCATCGAAATAAGATCACCCTCACGCACCGAGACCATCTCCAGTGGCCCCACCTTCACAGGCTTGCCACCCGCCGATACCCCGTTTGCCAATCGTTGCCGCACCGCCCCCCGTCGAAGCTCCAGCGACCACGTAACTCCATTGCCGCATTCCGGGTGCGCATGGGTCACCGTGGCTTCAATCCGGAAGAGCGCGTTGGTCGGACTTCGCCACCCGATCGCCGCGTTCAGCGTCGGCGAAGGATGCACCGCCACACTGTGAGGCTTCATGTTGCCAGGCACTCGCACATGCTGATCCGAAGAATTCGCTGAGAGATTCGGGGTCGCACCATCCCCCCAGCCCTTGATGAAATCGTACCCCGCCGAACTCGAATACGTCTTGGTGAAATAGTTCTCGATCGTCACCGCGCCTCCATTCCCCAATCCCAAATAGTCGAACCACGCGCCCAACACCTCGACGTCCACCCCGTGCCGACGGGCCAGTTCCGCAAGATCACTAGGTTGCCGGATCGCTTCCGACGCCGCCTCCAAACATCGCCCAACCGTCGCGATCACCACGCTCCGACGCCGTTTCAGTTCCTCGACAACCCCACGCACATCGCGCAATAAAACCGGCACACGCCCAGGCCAAGTCAATCGGGGGGATCGTATCACCACCTCATCGGCGACCTTCCCGTCCCCAGCATCACTTACGCTCAAAAAGAAACGCGTCTCGTTCGAATCTGGCCCCGCCACCAACTTCAACCGAAGCTCCGTCTCGGAGCGCGATGGGTTCACGATGGATTGCCAAGGCTTCATGTGGCCGACATTTCCAAACTGGAAGAGTGCCTTCTGCCATGCCCGGATGTCCGTTGCCAACGCCGGGGCCTCCTGCGGTGCCGCATTGCGCCAACGCTCACGCAGGCCGTCGAGGATCAACGAAGGTTCGGTCGCGTTCAACACCGTCCACACTTCAGCAAGATACACCGGACTCAATCCCCCGTCCTGCGCCACCTCCACCAACGTCTTACGCCCCGCCTTGAACGCCCCTCGATGCTCGAGCGTGGCGCTCAGATACTTCTCCAACGGGATCCGTCCTTCCGCGTCCGCATAACGCAGGTAAATCGCCTTCACCCTCCCCAACGCCTCGTCCGTCCAATCGCGCCGCGTCGCTCCGACCGAGAATCGAATGCCATCCTGCAACAACACCGCGTGGCTCGCCACCTCCTTAGCCGCATCCAAATACTTCGAAAACAACGCCGGTGACATCACCAACGCATTGCCCGTGTTCACAAATCCTTCTCCCGCCGCCGAATCCCCAGGAAACTCCCGCGCCGGCGTTAACGGAACCCCGGTCAGATCCTGAATGGTGTGGGTATATTCCACATTGTTAAGCCGACGTAACACCACCGGGCCCGGATCGCCAGCGCGTGAAGCTGCGATCTCTCCCAACGCCGTCCGCACCCACTCTAACAACCGCTGCCGCTCCTCCGCGCTGGGTTGGGGCTTTTTCTTAGGCGGCATCTCCCCATTCCCCACCTGCTCCAATACCCCTTGCCACGCTTTCGGATGTCGTTGGATCTGTTCATAGGTTGTGAACTGCTCCAAATCCAACTCCCCTTCCTTCTGCTCCGTCGAATGACACTTCAAACAGAATTGCTGAAGCAACGGCCGAATCTCTTGAGCATAAACCTCCGCCGATCTCCCAGCGGCTCTCACCTCTCCCGCACACCCTAGCAGCATCAGCAGGATCAACCACCCCACCTCACTCATCCTGCCACTCGAAAACTCAGATCCAATCCAAGGTCGAAACAGCAACGCCTGCGGGGTGGTGGAGATCATGATGAACCGAGCATAGGCCCGCAAAAAACACCGTCAACTGACTTTGCCCCACAGCCACCACCACCCTCACCGCAGAGGAACGTAAAACCTGTGGCCTCCCGTATATCAAACTGTAGGCCGTGTCCCCCGACACGGCGCAACTCCGAGGCTCCCCCACCAGGGGCAATGATCACCAACTTCCTCAACCAAAAGGCGTCGATGGGCTCTCACGGTGCGTGTTTGTCGTTCTAGACCTTTACCCATCCAAACCCAAGCTCCAATGCGAGCCAACCGCCCCCCCGGAGCGCTTCCGCTGCGTCGCTCGAATCGACCTCGCGGTAACTGGATTACTGCACTTCGCTAAAGTTCACATACCCGATAAACATCTCCTCCCAAGATTGCTCACCAAACTTCACAGTCGCCGAGGGATCCGGATTAAAACGGTTTAAGGCCGAATTATCAAAACCACCCTCGCAAAGGAGCGTCGTCCCCGCAGGCACCTCCTTCGGAGTCTCAAATCGATACAACGCCTGCCAATCAAAGAAGTACTTCGGCACATTCAGGATCACTTCACGTCGTCCGTCCGGATAAACCAAAGTAAACCGCGAACGCGATCCCCGGTAATGCATGTGGGGACTCAACTCATAGATCAAAGACTTCTTCGTAAATGTCCGCGAGGCGCTCACCGGCGAATCCGTCACCTTCGGCGGAATTGTGAATGCCGTGTTATACGCCGCTGAAGTCACCAACTCCCGTGCTGGTTTCGTCCCTGCCACGTAAAGGCCCAACTGCGTCCGATCCGTCGCCGCCTGACCCGAAGTGGTATAGTGCATCTGAAAGACGATCAACTCGCCCTTCTTCAACAGCTTCCCTGTGCCCGCAGGAAAGGGAACCTGCTCCATGCCCGGTACATACCCCGCAAAAAAACCAGCAAGCCCCCCACGCAAGGCCAATAACTCCGTCACACTGCCCTTGAACACCAAACAGTGATGCACCACCGAACGCGCCCCCGGCTTCACCACAATCGATTTTAACCAGACGTCAGTCGGAAACGGGCTCTGCGCAAACAGATAACGGTAGTCCACCGTTCCCGTCGCCGGTATCTCCTGAGGATCAATCGTAACCACCGCGTCCGGCTTCCCTAACGGCCAATCCTCACTCGATGGCGCCGGAACCACCTCCGTCTCCAATGGATCCGCTCCGTCCCCACGCGGAGCCCCACGGTCGATCCAATCCACCAACATCGCTAACTCCCCAGGCTCAAGCGCCTTCGCATTCGCAAAGGTCTGATGCTTCGCGTCCGCATGCCACGGCGGCATGTTCCCCGCCAGAACCGCCCCCTTGATTAACCGCGAAAACCGCGCAATCACCGCGTGGTTCGTCATCGCCCACGGCGCAATGTCTCCAGGTCGATGACACGGCATACAAGACTTCACCAACAGTGGTGCAATGTGCTGACTGTAGCTCACCAGGGGGACCGGAGGCACGCCCGATGCCACACCCGCAAGCGCCATGCGCGAAACCGTCACCGGCTTGTCCGCCACCAACTCCGTCACCGCATCCGCAAACGGTTTGCTTCGCACCGAACCCACGCCCGTATCCACAACCTCCTCCACCGGCCCCCGATAAGCCATAGACCAATCCAACGTCGAAACTAATACCACCTCCGGGGATTGACCCGTGCCCAAGGTCCGGTGCACCGCTCCCGACGCATCCTCCAATACCGGCATTCCAGTCGGCAACGCCTTCGCCCACGTGGCAACCGCCTCTCGATCCACAGGAGCGCCCGCCGAAACCACCCACACCGTCAACTTCCCTGCCCCCACCTGCGATCGCACTCGATCCATCTCCCTCGCCACCTCCGCGACATCCGGTCGACTGGCTCCCACCAACAGCAACGCCACCCCCGACGCCGGGGATTGGTAATACAACTCGTGCGCCGCTCCCGATGTGTCGATGAGTCGGAAATTACTGACCTCCGCCGCAGGAGCCTCCAAGAGCTTGCGCAAACGGAAATACCGCTGGCTCATCGTCGTTCCACAAAGCGCATCCACGTAAGACCTCGACCCCGACCCACCGCGAAACTGGAGTAACGGAGCCCAAGCCTCGCCCTCCGCAAGATGCGCCTGGGCTTCAAGGACGTAATCCCCCTGTGCCGCGACCGGCTCCGCCCGCACCTCCACAACGTTGCCCAAGGGAGCTACCTTCAGCCGTTCCTGCGCCAAACTCTCAACAGTCCCTCCCCCTACAAACAACCCAGACAAAACCAAACTCATTCCCACATGCCACGGCCTCCGAAACGTTCGCCCCAGCTGAAACGCGCAGCATCCCAAATCAAGAATTGATAACAGCATAAACCTTTTTCGTTACGTCCCCGACAAAATCCGTCCCAAGACTACCTCCGCCAAATCGCCCACGCAAGCGGTGCCACTCGATTTCTGCCTCCCTATCCACCCTCGTTCTCTTTCTTCCGACACCGCCTCCTCGAATCGCGTGAGGACACCAGACGAGACACGATTACTCCTCGAATCCAGCGGTTGCATTTGCCGCCGCTCTGCGCCAGATTCCTCGACGTTCAAGCGGGCTAACCCATCCAGACAAGCCCCCCGCAGTCAGGCAAAAGCTATTCCGTATCGAAATCAAAATGAACCCCGTTCCTCCTTCCCAGTTGATCGAGTCTCTCCACTGGCGCTACGCCACCAAGGCCTTCGACCCCGCCCGCAAAATCACCCCCGAACTTTGGAGCGCTCTGTTGCAAGCGCTCGTGCTCTCCCCCTCATCCTTCGGCCTTCAACCCTATCGGTTCCTCATCATCGACTCCCCTGCCAAACGCGCCGAACTCCTCCCGCACTCCTGGAATCAACGCCAAGTCGTCGATGCCTCTCACTACGTCGTATTCACCTCCCGAACCACGCTCGCCCGCACCGATATCGACGCCCTCATCCAACGCACCGCACAGGTCCGTGGCACACCTACCGAAGCCCTCAAAGGGTACCGCGATATGATGATCGGCGACCTCATCGAAGGAGCACGTAGCCACCAAATCCAACACTGGGCCTCCAAACAAGCTTATATCGCACTCGGCAATCTCATGACCTCCGCCGCCGCTCTCGGTGTCGATGCCTGCCCCATGGAAGGTCTCAGTCCAGCCGACTACGATCGCATCCTGGGCCTCGTCGGCTCCGGCTACACCACCACCGTTGCCTGCGCCCTCGGACACCGCGCCTCCTCAGACAAATACGCCACCCTGCCCAAAGTGCGTTTCGACGCCTCCGATCTCATCAAAACGATCTAACCTCCTAAAAAGGACGATGACACCGGGAAAAGTGCCGGGCCGGGCCATCGTGTCGTTTGGAAAAGCAACATCGCAGCCGCCCACGCCTGTAGGCCGTGTGCCCTCACACGGCGACCGCCGCTCACCAACCGCGCTCGCCCTACCCGGGCGCGGTACACAACCGTCGCACCCAAGGCTTCCATCGACGTCGCTCCCGCCACGCGGCACACACTCCCATCAACGAAACCAAAATCGTCGTTCGCAGTTCCGGAATCGGAACGATCTCGCCCGAAGGCAATAGGTTCGCGGCGTACAGCCCCGGCGCAAAACCCATCGGATCCACAAAAAAGATCTGCCCCAGCTGTCCAGATAACAAAGCCGAAGCACTCGTGCCAAAGAGGATCTGATCCGTCCCTCCGCCGCTGGTTGATCCACTCCATCCCTCAATGTAAACCGTCTTACCCGCCGTCCACGATGCCGCCGAACTGTCCGCAAAGTGGATCACGCTCGACCCGCCTCCAAGGTCAATGTGGGAATTCTCAGCCAGTGTTAGTTGCCCCAAGGTATCGCTGTTCCCACCCGTCGCGAACGTCCCTCCTCCCAGCCGTAGGTTAGTCGAGTTCCCAATCAAGTCCGAGCCATCCAATAAAAGGGTTCCCTCGTTCAAGATGAGCTCGGTCCCCGCGTAGGTCGCGCTCGCTCCGCTGAGGGTCATGGTCCCCGCCCCCGTCTTAGTGAGCGTCGCCGTTCCAGTCAGTGCGGAGGTCACCGTCAACTCGCTCGCAGCAATTCCATCGGCCACCGCAAAAATTCTCGGCGTCGCACCCAGATTAACGCTGCCACCCGACAGGGTTGAAGCCACCGCACTGCCATTCACCGTGACCGTGCCCCCAAGCACAAGACTGCCCGATCCCAAAGTCGCCGATCCTCCAGTCAACGTAAGGCCTGAACCCAAGGTCAGCGAACCAGACCCGACCGTGACACTCCCCCCCGTCACCGAAAGCGCATTGATGGTCTCCGAGGCCGTGCCCGCGAGAGCAAAAAGCCCATCCGAAGCCACTGAAACATCGGCCGTGTTGATAATCTGATTCGCGTTGATCACGCGCACCTCAGCGCTGCCCGCTCCGCCCACACCATCCCCAATCACCAAATCTGTTCCCACCACCGCGCTCGCAACCCCATTCACACCCGCCGTCTTAGCCAACTCCACCCGCCCATCGGTCACCGTCGTCACCCCAGAATAGGTGTTCGCAGTCGCCCCAGCAAAGCGGAGAACTCCTCCCCCAACCTTGGTCAACCCAAACGCCCCACTCACCACCCCGTTCACCGTCAGCGTCCCCGCGTCCACGCCAATCGTCGTCGCCCCCGTCAAAGCAATCGAGCCGTTCCAAACATTGTTATCCTGCACGTTGCGAATCGCCCCCATCCCCCCGATACCCGAACCCGCAACGCTCGTCACATCCTCCCCCAATCCAACCGTAATCGTGTTCTGCAACTCCAAAGCCGCCCCGCTCGACACCGTCACATTTCCAACCGTCGTTCCCAGCGCCGTGTTGTGCCGGATGTTCACGATGCCTCCGCCGATCGCAACATTCCCCGCAAAGGTGTTGGCCCCCCTCAATGTCAACGTCCCTGTCCCGCTCTTCGATATTCCAGAGCTGCCCGTTCCCGAAATGATGCCGTTGATGTCCGTATTGCCAGATCCGATGATCGACAACGTTCGATTGCCGCCCAGTGCTACATTCCCCGCCAACACCAGACTGCCTGAATCGACCGCAATCGTTGCGTTACCGCCAAGTGTCACAACCCCATTCCACGTGTTATTCCCACTCAAACTCCGGATCGCGCCCGCCGCCGAAACCCCAGCTCCTATGATGCTCGTGACGTCCTCCCCGGTCCCCACCGTGATGCTGTCCTGAAGCTGCAACGTCGCCCCGTTCGCGATGCTCACATTGCCCGAGGTATTCCCCAACGCGGCATTGTTGCGAATGTTCACAATGCCCGCACTGATCGTCGTGTTCCCGTTGAAGGTATTCGCCGCCGTCAGAGTGAGTGTGCCCGCCCCACTCTTCGTGATACCGCTCGTGCCCGTCCCACTCACCAGACCATCAATGCGTGTATCCCCAGCTCCTGTCACCGTCAGCCTCCGATTCGCCCCCAGAGAAATATTCCCCGCCAAGGTCAATGTGTTCAGATCGCTCGCCACCGTTGCGTTTCCACCCAATGCCAAGCTACCGTTCCAGGTATTGTTCCCCGACAAACTACGCATCGCCCCCCCGGCTCCAACACCCGTTCCAATGATGCTCGTGACATCCTCGCCCACCCCGATCGTCAAGCCGCCTTGCAGCTGCAGTGTCGCCCCATTGGCAATCGTCACGTCCCCCAAAGTCGTGCCGAGTGCGCTGTTGTTTTGAATGTTCACGATCCCAGCGCTAATCGTGGTCCCCCCGGTGTAAGTGTTGGCCGCCGTCAATGTCAGAGTGCCCGTTCCTTGCTTGGTCAAACCACTGGTTCCCGTGCCCACGATCACTCCAGAAATGAGCGTGTTCCCATTCCCTCGCACCGTCAGAATCCGGTTGGCTCCAAGATCCACACCCCCCGCCAAAGTGAGAGTGCCCGCATCCGATCCAACGCTTGTCGCACCAGCCAGTGCCAACGTCCCATTCCAGGTGTTGTTCCCGCTGATGTTGCGAATCGCCCCCGTAGCCCCCACCCCCGTTCCCACCACGCTCGTCACATCCTCCCCAACCCCAACCCCAATGCCCCCCTGAATCTGTAACGCCGCCCCATTCGCAATCGTGACATTTCCCGAAGTCGCCCCCAACGCCGTCGCATTCTGAATGTTGATCACTCCCGCACTAATCGCCGTCGTCCCATCGTAGGTGTTCGCACCCGTGAGAAACAACGTCCCCGTACCCGTCTTAGTAAATCCAAAGGTCCCCGCCCCATCGTCGATCACCCCGCTCACCGTAAACGTGCCCCCCGACGCCACATTCCACGTCCCGCTCGCCCCCAATAGGATCCCAGATGCCACCGTCTGCACCCCCGATGTCGCGCTGCGTTTCAGGTTTCCAGTGCTCAAGGTCAGAACGTTGTTTGCTAACGTAATGCCCGTCGTAGTGCTGATCGTCAACGCCGTCGCAGTTTGGTCGCCATTCAACGAAATCGTGGTCCCAGAGGTAAACGCCGTGCCAAACACGACGCTGTCCCCTGCGGCAGGGATGCCCGCGAAATTCCAATTCCCGACGGTGTTCCAGTTGGCGTCCGCTCCGAGACCAGCCCAGGTACGCGTCGCTGCATGCAAGTCTAACACGTGCGTCCCCAAACCGAGCACAAACCCAAGCATCAAGAGAGCAACCCGGCATAAGCTCCAAAACCTCCGGTTCCGAAAGCCCATCTGGGTCGCCCTTCGACCCCAACCCGAACACCCTCGTGATTGATCAACCTTAAACAAAGGTCTACACGGGCGCATCAGGCCCTACAAATAGCAGAAAATGGACCTTTAGCAACGATGCCCTCTACCCCTCCTCCTTCAGGTCCAAGCCTCCCCTTGCTCCCGGTCCAACCGCTGAAACAATAGGTTCTCCCTTCGTTTCATGGCCTCCCGCGCGCTCGGCTCCAAATCATCGTAGCCCGACAAATGCAGAAACCCATGCACCAGATACCTCAAAACCTCCTTCCGCCAACTCACTCCAAACTCCGCCCCCTGAATCGCTGCAACCTCCGGACAAATAAAAATCTCACCCGAAAAATCCAAACACGAGCCCCGATCCCCACACACCGCCACTTCAGGTCCTAACCCAGCATCCGCGTAATCAAAGGTGATCACGTCCGTCGGCCCCGTATGCCCCAAAAACCGCTGGTTGATCCGCGCCATCGCCACGCCACTTAAAAGGCACACCGAAAGCTCCCCACACCGACGTGGCAGACAAAGATCCGCTAACTCCTGCGATGCCCGATGGATCACCTCCGATCGAACCGGCCACCGCTTCAATCGACTCCGGACCGTGATCTCCAACCGCACCCCACGCCCACCCTCGTCACCGTCTCCGGTCGCGCGAATGGGTTTATTCCGGCTCCGCACGATGTTGTTCATACGCATGAATGATCCGCTGCACCAAAGGATGACGCACCACGTCCGAACGTTGGAACTCCACAATGCCTACCCCCTCGACCTGCTTCAATGCTCGACACGCCTCCACCAACCCGGACTTCTTGTGGCTCGGAAGGTCAATCTGCGTCGGATCCCCCGTCACCACCACCCTCGAAGCATGCCCTAACCGAGTCAAAAACATGAACATCTGCTCCCGCGTCGAGTTCTGCGCCTCGTCCAAAATGATAAACGCATTATTCAACGTGCGTCCCCGCATATACGCCAACGGCGCAATTTCTATCGTTCCGCGCTCCATGTGACGTTGGATGTCCTCCGCAGGCATCATGTCATGGAGTGCATCATGCAAGGGCCTCAAATAAGGGGCGATCTTCTCATACAGGTCTCCAGGCAAGAATCCCAATGCCTCACCCGCCTCCACCGCCGGCCGCGTCAAAACAATTCGAGACACCTTCTCCTCCTTCAAAGCCAACACCGCCATCGCCATCGCCAAATACGTCTTCCCCGTCCCCGCCGGCCCAATCCCGATGGTTACATCATGCCCTCGTATCGCCTCCACATACCGCTTTTGACCCAACGTCTTAGGGGTCACCGGACTTTTCTTCACCGAAGTCTGCAACCGCGTCGCAAACAACCCCTCCAACGCCTCCGCCCCATCCGTCTTGATCACACTCAAGGCTTGGCTAAAGTCCCGGTTCCTTATCACCCCGCCGGACTTCAGCGCGTCCCCCAAAACCATGAATAGCTTCTTAGCCCGCTCCACACCGTCCCCACCACCCTCCAACTTCACCCAACCATCCCGCGATGTCGCCTTCACGCCCATCTCCGCCTCCAATGCCATGAGGTTCTTCGGCTCGTTGTTGAAGAGTTGCTGCGCAAAGCGCGCACTCTCGAAATGCAGCGTCTCAGAGATCATCATTCGTGTTCGTCGTTCAATCCAAAATTAAAGTCTTCACCGCACCACGGCCATCGCTATCTCGCCCCCTCACGTTCCCATCTCAAAAGGCAGCTCGCAGTTTCGCCGCCAAGGCTTCCAACGCCTCCGGCAGCACCGTCGTCGAGGCTAACACCGGCATGAAGTTCGTATCTCCGTTCCACCGCGGCACAATGTGCACATGTACATGCTCCACAATCCCCGCACCCGCGACTCGCCCCGTGTTGATTCCAATATTGTATCCGTCCGGCCTCATCACTCGCCCCAACACCCCCTGCGCATCCCGCAACGCTTGCATCAGATTCAGCATCTCCTCATCCGTTAACCCATCCAAACCCGCTACCTGCCGATACGGCACCACCATTAAATGCCCCCCATTGTAGGGATACCGATTCAAAAGAATAAAGCTGTACCGCCGACGGCTAATCACCAGGTTCGCCACATCGTCGTTCGATTGGCTGATGCGGGTAAACAAGGATTCTCCCTCCGATGGCGCTTTAGGCCCCAAAATGTAATCGATTCGCCAAGGGGCGTGCAGAGTTTCCATGTTAGATCTTTCTTACAGTTCGCTCTTCAAACTCACCACAACCACCAACGCCCCAACCACCAGCAAGTGCCCGTTCGTAACACACAAATCCACCTTACATACGCGGGTGGATACGGTATTCATTGGCAAAGGTCTCAAAGGAAGCGTGGATAGAAAACACCCTCCGCGTACCCCCTATCGAACGGACAAGCGACACAACCTCGCATCGCAAGGATCCCGCAGGGGTTCTCCATAGCCAGCTGCTGGTACACTCCTCATCGTTGGATGATGTGCGGTCGCGCCCCAGCACCAATCGAAGCCACCCGCGCCTTCATAATGTAGGTCAATGATTTCAACGCCAGCTCGATGAACATGAACGGCTTCGCAATCAGATCGTTCCCACCACTCAGCGTCGACCGCGCCTTGCTCTCAAAATCACTCAAGCTCGTCACAAACACGACCGGAGTGGTCTTGTTCTGGATCGTCGCACGAATCTTTCCGCAAAGCTCAAACCCGTTCATCCCCGGCATGTCCACATCCAGATAAATCAAGTCAAACCGCGTCGTCGTCGCCTTCTCGAGCGCGGCATACGGATCCGACATGTCCACCGGTGTCACCTTCGCCTTGTTCAACGCAAACACCACCGCCCGACGCGATATCACTTCGTCGTCCACCACCAAGGCACAGGGCTGCCGCTGGTCGTGCCCTGCATCCAAATCCCGCCTCTGGAAGAGCACCCCCAGAAAATCCACCGCCTGAGCAATTGTACGCATCGTCGATGCGTTGAAATTGGCAGGCTTTTGCTCCAGTTCCTTCAAAAACGCTTCCAACACCGCACAGATCTGCGAGGTCACCAGAAGCCCCGCGATACCCGAATTGCCCGTCACGCCATGGATCCGACGATACAATCCTTGTAACGCCTCCAACCGTGCCGCCTCCCCATCCGCTTTCGTCAGCTGCAAAATCAACTTCCGAAGTTGCGAAATCGTTCCCGGGCTCTCCTCGAAAAACGCCTCCCGCAACGAAGCCTGAAACTCATCCGAATCCGCCCCTGACACCCCCGCCGTCGGCGAAGGAGCCCCTACCCCAGGCCCACTCGAAGCGCCCAAGGTCGACGGCATTGGAATGGTTTTTTCAGGCACAGAAGGCATCGACATCGGGACAGGCATCGGAATCGGAATTCCAGAATCATTGCTAGATCGGTTTGCCGGAGCCCCAACCGGGGTCGGAGGCAGCCCTGTCGGCGGCGAAACGCGCGGCGCAGAAGGCATGATCGGAGCGGGGGGCTCGGACGAGAAAGGGAGCGGGGGTGACGATTCAACGGGCGGCACAGCCGGAGGCCTGGGGAGCCCACTCGCTGGGGCGCCAGGTACGTGCGCCCGGGCCAACGTGTTCTTGAAGAAGAGCGTGTTACCACTCCCCGATCCACCCGATGGCGGGCTCGATGGTCCAGGAGCGATCGTTCCTCCACCTCCACCTCCCCCAGCCGTCCCTCCACCTGCCGCAGGGGTTTCCCGACGCAAAAATGCCGTCCCCGATCCCGCGTTCTTTGGTGTAAATTGGGTCGCTTCCTTCGGGGCCGAAGGTGCAGCAGAGGTTGCAACCGCCCCAGCACTCGCCGCCAACCCGGGAAAAAGGAGTTCCCGCACGCAGTTCAGTACCTGAAGCGGCGACGCCTCCGCCTTGTTGAATACTTTCGTCGCGCCCGCTTGAATCGCGTCGTTCACCAACGACGTCATGAACACATTCGAAAAAACCAAAATCGGAAGGCCCTGGAAGGCCCTCTGCGCCCGTAGCTTCCGTATGATGTCCACCCCGCTGATCTGCGGCAGCATCAAATCCAATAACACCGCATCGGGCTTGAACTCATGGATTCGGTAAAACCCCTGCTGACCATCCGTCGCAACTTCAACAAGATAACCCTCCTTCTCCAGCTTGCCTCGATACAAACTAGCAACCAGGGGATCGTCATCGACGATCAGGATTTTCTTCTTGCTGTCCTTCATTCTACGTCACCCATCTTGTCCCATCGCGTGGGTTTTGCAAGGCCTCGACAGAATCTAAAAATCCAGATGCTCACGCCACTAACGCCCCCTTCTGCGCCAAAAACTGCCGGATACGCTCAAATTCCGCATCCGCCTGCTCAATCAACCCCGCCGCCCCCTGCAACGAACCCGTTCCAGAAATCCGTTCAAGCTCACGCAGCGAGGGCACGATAGCATTCATTCCACATGTGGCACTCGACCCCGCACAGCTATGCGCCACCTTCCTCACATCCTCTGCTATCCCCTTTCCGATCGCCGTCCTTAGTTTCGTCAACTGGTCCGTCGTCTGCTGGCAGTAAAGCGTGATCAACTCGCTCAGGCTCTCCGGATCGTTCGAGGTGAACTCAGAAAGCCGATCCATGTCCACCGGCGGATGGTTATTCACGGGAGGCGCTACCACCGCCGTCTTCACCGGTGCTACCCCCCCAGCAGGCTTCGGCGCCGCTGCCGTGGTAACCGGCCCAGCCGCAACCACAACCGCTGGAATGACCGACGGCCGATCGCTCCCAACCGCGACCGCCCCTCCCCATTGCTCCAGCGTCTTCTGCAATGCCTCCGGGCGCACCGGCTTCGGCAAATAATCATTCATGCCCGCCTGGATACACTTCTCACGGTCGCCTTGCATCGCGTTCGCCGTCATCGCAATGATCGTCACCGGGGCGCGTCTCGGCTCAGGCTTCGAACGTTCCCAAGCACGAATCCGACGCGTCGCCTCCAACCCGTCCATCTCAGGCATCTGCACATCCATGAACACCATGTCATACGACTTCCGCTGCACCGACTCAAACGCCTCAAAACCGTTGCTCGCGACGTCCGCTTGGTAGCCCATTTGCTGAAATAACCGAAGCGCCACCTTCTGGTTGATCGCATTGTCGTCCACCACCAAAAGCCGTAACGGCACTCGCTCCGACATCGCCGAATCCAACTTCGAAGCCGGAGCCGCCTTCTTCGACGCCAATCGGGTCTTGTCCACGGTGCGTAACAGAACCTCTTGCAATTGCGTCTGCTTCACTGGCTTCGAAAGCGACGCCGCAAATATCGCCAATTCCGGCGCATCCGCCCTCACTCCCATCGATGTCAACAATACCATCGGCAGTTGCGTCGCCGTTCTAAGTTTCCTCACCTCAGCCGCGAGCATCAAACCGTCCATCACCGGCATCTGCATGTCCAAAATCGCCAAGTCAAAATGCTCCCCAGCCTTCAACCATTCCAAAGCCTCGTTACCCGCCGACGCCGCCACGGGCTTCATCCCCCAACTCGTAGTCTGCAGCACCAAAATCCGCCGGTTCGTCGGGTTGTCATCCACCAGCAGCACTCGCAAGTTCGCTAGTCGAGCCTTCGCCTCCTGAGTCGGGGACTCAACCACCGGTGCCGCCACCTGGCCCCGCACCGTAAAGTGGAACGTGGATCCCTTCCCAGGAATGCTGTCCACCCACATCCGACCGCCCATCAGCTCGGCCAAATTCCGGCTGATCGCAAGTCCCAAACCGGTCCCTCCAAACTGCCGCGTCACAGAAGCGTCAACTTGGCTGAAGGACTTGAACAACCGCGAAACCTTCTCCGGCGGAATGCCAATGCCTGTGTCGCTCACCGAGAAGTGTAACAAACAGGATTCCCCAATCGCAGGGGCCTTCGACGGCGTCGCCAATGGAGCCCGCGGATCCAGCAGGTCGGGTGTCGAAATACCCAAGCGCATGATCACTTCCCCGGTGGTCGTAAACTTAATGGCGTTGCTGACCAGATTCACCAAAATCTGTCGTAGCCGCGTGACGTCCCCCACAACCGCCGACGGAGCGATCTCGTCCACCTGATACGCCAGCTCCAGCGACTTCTCCTGCGCCTTCGAAGCCAGCAGATCCAACGCATCCTCCATGCAGAGCCGCAAATCAAACGGCTGATTCTCAAGCTCCAACCTCCCCGCCTCAATCTTTGAAAAATCCAGGATGTCGTTGATCAACGTCAACAGCGTGTCCCCGCTCGTCCGAACCGTCTCCACAATCTCTCGCTGGTGCCCCGTCAACTCGGTCTCCAACAGAAGACTCGTCATCGCGATGACCCCATTCATCGGAGTCCGAATCTCATGGCTCATGTTCGCCAAGAACTCCGCTTTGACTCGTAATGCCGACTCCGCCGACCGCCGCTGCACCTCCAACTCGTGGTTGGCACGAGCCAGCTCGTCCTGCAAGAACTTCGTCCGCAATGTGGACCTCACGCGCGCCCGCAATTCCAAAAGCTCACATGGCTTCGTGATGTAATCCACCGCCCCAAGCTGAAATCCCTTCAGCTTGTCCTCCGTGTTGTCCCGTGCTGTCAACACGATCACGGGTAGATGCAGCGTCCCCGGATGAGCCTTCGTCGCACGCAAAATGTCAAACCCGTGCATGTCCGGTAACCCCAGGTCCAACAACACCAGATCAATGTCACCATGCCCCAAACGCGACAGTGCGTGCGCACCATCATACGCCGATACAATCTGTATGTTCTCGGCGCGCAACGTCGCTTCGATCACCCCGTGGATCGCAGCATCGTCATCCACAACGAGCATCTTGGGGGAGGAATGCTTCATATCGACATACAACAAGAACCGTTAGCGTGTTTTGGATCAGCTCAAGCAGGGCTAGAGGGGCCGTCCGCAGGTCAGCTCGCGCGCCAAAATCGTGACCACACGATCCAGTTCTTCACGGATCAGGTCAAGCCTTGTCATGGCCACCTCCACCCCGCCCGATTTGGCCTCGACCTCAACTTCCGAACATAAAGCCGCAAGTCCACGCGCCCCCATGTTGTTCGCACTCCCCTTCAAAGAGTGCGCCGCTCGCACCGTCTCGGGTAGCTGCCCCGCCAACACCGCTGCTCTCAGCTTCTCAAATCGGGCCGGTGCATCGTGCAAAAACAACCCCACCAAATCGCGAAAGGTCTCCTCCTCCTCAGGGCCCTCCCCCCGAAGGCCATCCAACACCGCCCGGTCCAAAACCCCAGCCCCCGCATCACCCGATAGCTCCTTCGACCCGACCTCAACCGATCGAACCACCCCAGAGGGTACCACCTCCGTCGGCTCGGACCTCGCTGAAACCACCGGCCCTTCTCCACCGGCCGACCCCACAATCGACGGGATCTTCGCCTTTAAGGCCCGCGACAGTGCAGACTCCAGGTCCCCCAGACTCACCGGCTTGCTGATGTAGTCATCCATCCCGCTGCTCAAGCACTCCTGCCGATCCTGCTGCATTGCGTTCGCCGTCATGGCGATGATGTACGCATGCTTCCCCCGCCCCCCAGCAAGGTTGTCTGCCTCCAACGCCCGAATGCGCCGGGTAGCCTCAAATCCATCCATCTCTGGCATCTGACAGTCCATGATGATCACGTCATAGGGTACCCGCAGATACGCATCCACCGCCTCCGCCCCGTTCGTCACCGAATCCGCTTCGTGCTGCAATCGTTTCAGCTGACGCAACGCCACCTTCTGGTTCACCGCATTATCCTCGGCGATTAAGATCTTCCAGTTCCTCCGGGCCGCCAAGATCGCCGTGTCATGCGATGCCGACCCCGAATTCAAAGTCTTTCTCCCACCCGGCCTTAACGACTCCAAACAGTCCCTCAGCCGCGACTGCCGAACCGGCTTGCTCAAACAGTACTGCACCCCCATCCCTTGCAGCAGCTCCGCATCAATCCGGTTTCCCAATGGGGTGAGCAACAGAATCCGCGGAGCCGGATACCGCAGATCCCCCACCACCTGGCTCGCCAGCGTCAATCCATCCATGTCCACTAACTGGAGATCCATCACCACAAACTCCATCGCACGGCCATCCCGCTGAGCCGAACAAAGCGCCTCCATCGCCTCAGCCCCCGAGGGCACAACCTTGTAGTTCAGTTTCCAATGGCTCAAATGGTGCTCCAGTAACCGCCGCGTCAACGTCGACTGGGCAACCACAAGCACGCGATGCCCCTCAAGCCCCGTCTCGTCCTTCAGGTTCGTTAACGTAGCCACTCCCTTCTGAAACCGCGCCGTAAACCGAAACACCGACCCCTTACCCACTTCGCTCTCCACCACAACCTCCCCCTGCATCAAATTCACCAGCTGCTTCGAGATCGCTAGCCCAAGCCCCGTGCCACCATACCGCCGTGTCACCGACCCATCCGCTTGCGTAAACGCCTGGAACAGTCGCGGGATAATCTCCGCCTTCATCCCAATGCCCGTGTCCCTCACCAGAAATTCCAACCCCACCTCACGCTCGTCTTCGTCAACTAATCGACACTCCACCACCACATGCCCCGTATGCGTGAACTTGATCGCGTTCCCAACCAAATTCGTGAGCACTTGCCTGAGCCGTCCTGGATCCCCTCTCAATAACCGCGGAATCGAATGGTCCAAGAGACACCCAAACTCCAATCCCTTCTGATGCGCGCTCCCAGCCAGTAGCTCCAACGTCGACTCCACCGCATCCCGCACGTCCAAATCCACCATCTCGAACTGAAGCTTCCCAGCCTCCATTTTCGAGAAGTCCAAAATGTCGTTGATGATGTCCAACAACGAATCCGCACTGGCTCGAATCGTCTCCGCAAAATCACGCTGCTCTCCCGACAGCTCCGTGTCCAACAGCAAACCCGTCATCCCGATGATCCCGTTCATCGGTGTCCGAATCTCATGGCTCATGTTCGCCAAAAACTCCGACTTCAAACGCGCCAACTCCACCGCCTTGTCCCGAGCCCGCCCCAACTCCGCCTCCGCATCCTTCAACTCCGTGATGTCCTTCGAAACCCCAAAGGTTCCAATAATCGCTCCGTGCTGGTCCCGAAACGGCATCTTCGTCGTCAATACCCACGTGTGCTTCGCCCCGGGCCACGTCTCCTTCTCCGTCTTCCCGATAATCGGTTCCCCCGTCAAAATAATCCGCTGCTCATCCTCAAACGCCGCCAGCGCGTGCTCGCGCGTGAAATAATCCAAATCCGTCCGCCCCACCAATGTCTCTGGGTTCGAAACCCCAAAGCGCCGGGCTAATGCTCGGCTGCATTTGATGAATTCCGATCGCGTGTTCTTAAAGTAAATCGCGTCCGGCACGTTATCCAACAGCACCCGCAGCAGGTCCCGCTCATACGCCAACGCCTCCTCCGTCCGCTTCCGCTCCGTCACATCCCAAAACAATCCTTGTATCCCACACACCCGCCCCTCCGAGTTGTAAAGCGGCGTCTTCAAGACATGCACAAAGATCTTCTCCCCCTCCGGCGTCAAATGCGCCTCCACCGTCTCAAAAACCTCCAAGGTCTCCGCGACTCGCTTGTCATCACGTTGATACTTCTGCGCCAGTTCCGATGGAAAGAAGTCAAAATCTGTCTTCCCGAGTATATCCTCCAAATCCCGCCCCAGCGTCTTGCAAAACCGCCGGTTCGCAAACGTAAAACGCTCCGAAAGGTCTTTCCGGAATATGTTCTGTGGCAGGCTCTCCACCAACGAATGATAAAATGCTTCCGAGTTCCTCAAGGCCACTTCCGCCCGCCGATGCTCCGTCGTCCTCCGCTCAAGCTCGATCCGGTTCCGCTCTAACTCCAATCGAGTCCGTATCGCTTCAGTCAACACCCGCAACAGCGACCAGTCTACCTCCACCTCTCTCACCGCCAACAGACCCATTACCGCACGCCAGCCCTCCGCCAACCCCATCACGCTCACGCGAATAAGCACCCCCCCCCCCCCCGCCCCCCGCGGACCGCCCCCCCCCCCCCCCCAAAAGAAGAACCCCCAGGTCGGGTCCCCCCCCCCC
>Ga0172367_10001958_pt1 | contig 29050 bp, 21 predicted proteins | sample Lak10m_FD_114542 | JGI IMG/M metagenome (GOLD analysis project Ga0172367, IMG submission 114542) | Freshwater microbial communities from Kabuno Bay, South-Kivu, Congo - kab_022012_10m | ecosystem: Environmental > Aquatic > Freshwater > Lake | place: Democratic Republic of the Congo: South-Kivu...
TCCTCTTGGCACGAAGATAATTCTCCACCATCATGTAGATGGAATGAATCATAATCAGCCCCACCAGAAAGAAAATGCTGATGAGGTTGTATTTGAGAATTCCCTTTAGCAAGATAAGGAGGTCTGACATGATTATCACCGTAAGATTATGAATGAGTACATAATTATATTTAATAATACTATATTTGTCAAAAATCAATTATATTATAAATTCTTTAATTTATTCAATAAATCTAATGCACTCAGAGGAGTTATATTATTTATATCCACATTGTCTAAATAGTTTTTCAACTGATTATATTTTTCTAATTTTTTATCGTTCTTATTCTCAGAAATTTCAAACAAAGTTTGCTTATTCTCAATTCTTAATTCTCAACTATTAATTTTATTTCAAGAAACTTCCAAAGCCTTTAACGATTTTCTTGCATTATCCAAGATTTCTTTTGGCAATCATGCAATTTGTGCAACATCGATTCAGTAACTTTTGTTAGCTCATCACTTCACAATTTTTTTCATAAATACTACTTCTTTTTCTGTTTCATAAACTGAAACGCTATAATTTTTTACTCACTTCAAATTATTTTCAAGTTGAATCAGTTCATGATAGTGTGTAGCAAACAATGTTTTTGCTTTGATATTTGTAGCGATAAACTCTACAATAGATTTTGCGATAGCCATACCATCGTAAGTAGAAGTTCATCTTCCAAGTTCATCTAAGATTACAAAAGATTTCTGCGTAGCATTATTCAAAATATTTGCAACTTCGATCATTTCTGTCATAAATGTTGATTGATTTTTAGCCAATATATCTCAGCTACCTACTCTTGCAAAAATTCCATCAAGCAATCCTATTTCTACTTTTTCAGCAGGTACAAAAAAACCACAGTGAGATAACAAAACTATGATTGCATTTTGTCTAAGGAAAGTAGATTTTCATCACATATTTGGTCATGTGATTATATGAACAAATCAATTCTCAATTCTTAATTCTCTCACCGCTTCGCGGGACTGCGCTTCGCTTGAATTATTAATTCACATAATTAAGTCATTCGGAATGAAATGTTCTCACATAGGCAAATATTTTTCTATCACTGGATGCCTTCATCCTTCAATTTTTAGATCATAATTTTGATTCAATATTGGTTTAATCCATTTATTTTCATATGAAAATTTACCAAAGCTAGAATATACATCAAGCCATCAGATATGATCAGAGAAAGTAGAAAAATCATTATAGATATTTTCTAAATCGTTTTTTAAATTTTCCAGGATTGCTTTTTCCAATTTATCCAGTTGTGATTTTGCAGAAATAATTTTGATTTCCAATTCTTCTAAATAAGTAGTTTTATATCTTTCTGCTATTTTCAAAGTTTGACGACGCATAAAATCTTTTTCAGGATTTTCTTTTTCGATTTTGTTTTCCAAAAGTTCACTATCTTTTTTTGATACTTCTATAAAATATCATTGGTTATTGATATATTTCAATCTGATTCAATTTATTCAAGTTTCCTGTATTAATTTTTGTTGATATCTGATCAAAAGATCATCAGAATGATAAGCAATTTTTCTAAGTTCATCAATTTCTATATTAAATCAATCTTTTATATAATCAGTTTCACTATATTCTCACTCATCTTTCAACGCAGATTCCAAAAGTCAGTAGAAATTTTTTATGTTATCGACACTTTTTTGAGTTGTTCAAATTCTAAGTAATTCTTTAATAATCACTGACCGTTGTCATTCTGAGCATAGCGAAGAATCTCCATTATAATTATTTTGTAGATCTTTCACTTCATTTCATTTCGTTCAAGATGACATTTTATTCTCAATTCTTAATTCTCAATTTTCAATTTGAAAAATATTCCTAAGCGTAATTTTAAGTTTATTCCAAGTCAAAGGAATGTTTTTTCTATAAAGCAATGATGAAATAACTCTAGGTATATCGTTAATAGACTTCAAAACATCTATAATATTTTTTGCTAAATCTTGATTTTGAAAATAATATTCAATATTTGAAAATCTTTTGTTAAGTTCATTCAGATCATTTATTGGATTCAAAATAATATCGTAAATTTTTCTTGAACCTATCGAAGTATTTGTATTATCAATTACTCATAAAAGACTATATTTTTTATCTCATTCATAACTTGATTTCAAAACTTCCAAATTTCTGATAGTGGTTTCATCAAAAATTACTTTGTTTTTATCACTTACAAAAGAAATCTTAGAGATATTTTTCAAAGAAGTTTTCTGAGTATCCTTCAGATAATTAAATAAAAGTCCAATCGAAAGTTGTCTACCCTGCTCCAACGCCTGACCGTAACTTGTCAAAGTCTGTACATTTAATATCTGTAATAAAAATTTATTTACATCAAAAGGAACATCAAAAATATTTACTAACGTATTCAGATACATAGAAATATAAATTTTTAATTCTTCTTTTTTTTCAAAATTTATATCCAAAATTATTTCTGATGGCTGCAATTTTACTACCCAGCTTAATAAATCTTCGAACTTTGAAAATGTTTTTGTAAAATACTCTCATATAGAAAAATCTCCCCAACTTACATGATAATGATTATCACCGAAATATACTCAAGCTATAAAATTGTATTTTTTATCATCTTTTTCATCCATATAAGTACCAGGAGTTGCTATAGACAAAACCTCTCTTTGAACTATTTGCCCCGGTTTTACTTCTCCTATCTGTTCTGCAATAGCTACTTTATGACCAGCTTTTACAAGTCTTCCAAGATATTTATCTACGCTATGATAAGGAACTCAAGCCATTGGAATAGGATTTTCTCCACTTCTATCTCTACTAGTCAAAGCAATATCAAGCAATTTGCTACAAAGTTTTGCGTCTTCGTAAAATGTTTCATAAAAATCTCACATACGAAAAAAAAGGATACAGTCCTTGTATTGATTCTTGATTTCAACGTATTGACGCTGAGCTGGAGTTAGTTTTGTAATATCTATCATGGATTCGATTAATGATGAATTTTAAATTTTGAATGTTGAATGAGAAATCGTTATATGTATAAGCAATAGTAATTAAACATCACACATTAAGCATTAAACACTATTAGCATCTTTTATAAATAAGCATTGATATTTTTCAATTAATTTTCTCTTGAATTTAAAAACGGTTATATATAATCGTATATATGTTTTTATATATAAAATAATAAAATGAACGTAAAATTACTTACAAATATTGACTATAAATACAATGAATTTTTAGTTTCTCAAGCAAAAAAAACAAAAACAACAAAAAGAAATATTTTGGAACAGGCTTTAGAAATTTATATACAATATTTACAAAAACAAGAAATAGAAAAACAATACCAAAAAATGGCAGATGACCAACAATACATTGATGAAACACTAGAAAATAGTAAATATTTATGATATTTATAAAAATAAAAAATGTATAAAAAATTTGATATTTTACTAACTGATTTAAACCCAGTTAAATGATCAGAACAAGCATGAATTAGACCCATAATTATAATCCAAAATAACTTCGCAAATAAATATTCAAAAACATTTGTAATAGCAATAATTTCAAGTGTAATCAAAATATATCCACACACTTTAATAATACAACCATCTGAACAAAATTGATTAAAAGAAAAAAGTAGAATAGATCTTTTGCAAATCAGAACAATTGATGAAAGTAGAATTATAAAGAATATTTGAAAACTAGATAAAGTATATGAAGAAGAACTAAATAATAAAATTAAGATAGCTTTTGATATATAAAAAACACGCAATACTGCGTGATAAATGATATTATGATAAATAATAAATTCGAATGTCCTGACAAGAAATACAAGCCGGACTTTTTTAACCTCCTTTCAATTAGAATTAGAATTATCCTTTGACCTCAGCATCAGCCTTGATCTTGGCATAGACGGCGTTGATGATTTCCTGCTTTTCCTGCTCGGTCATCCTCTGTCGCAAAATCTTTGCGAATAATGACAAAGTAAGAATTACAAGAAGGACCCAAAAAATCCATGCAGGTTCCGGCCTCGAAGTATTAAACATGCCAATACCGGCGATAGCCATCACAAACATGAAAAAGTCAGCAATTCCAGCAACCATTTCCGTATCCTTTCAAAATATCTAAATTTAGAAGGTTATCTCAATTATAATCTAACTTATTTTTTTTGTCAAAAAAAGCAGTACAAAGCTAATATTATTTCAAATATTTTTCTTTTACTTTTTTAACTTCATTTTTATCTTCGATAACTTCTTGAAAATGTAATTTATGTAACAACAATAAAACTCAACAGTTTTCACAATTTCACCAATTACATCATCATTGTTTTTGATATAATTCTTTACACATTCAAATCTCTTTTTCAAAAATTCCTTTACTAATTAACATTTGAAATTACTATAAAAATAAAAAACCCGCTATGCGGGTTAATCTCAAAGAATTGATTCTATATCATCTGTTACCGTTTGTTTTCTAGATGCCCAATCTCTACGTCTAGAATCTTGCCAATAATTATGATCTCAATCTAGTCTTCAGTTTTCTCTTTTTAGATTTTTTCAAGCAATAGGTCTTAAGTAACCAATTACTCTAGAAGCAATCTGAACATTTGCACTAGCACAATGAGGACAAACCAAATGTTCTCATACCATCTGTTTACCACAATCTCCACACGAAGTAAGCGTAGGAGTCAAAGTCATATACATCACTGGTTTTTGGAATGCAATATTGATAAGTTTTTTCTTCATTTCATTTGGTAATTTTTCACCAAGGAACATATGTTGTACACTTCATCAAGTAGCATAAGCTTGGAACTCTGCTGAGATTTGTATTTGAGCTCAAAGATTTTTTTCTGCATAAGGAGGTTGAAAACCAGAAGTCAAAAATACATCATTACTTTCTCATTGTACAAATACATCTCCATGGTATTCAAAGTTTTCATTTGGGAATACTATAGATTTTTTTCATTCTTTTAGTCATTCAACAAAAGCTATATCTCTTTTTGCAAGTGTTGGAGCTCAGTTTTCTGATGGAGCAAATTCTAATGATACTGGAGCTTTATCTCTTTCCATCATTTGATTTATTTTAGCAACAATATGAGTTGCAATTTCATGTGCTATCTTTCTACCTCTTTCACATTTCAATCAGTCTTTGTATCATAAGTTTATAATAGCTTCTTCTCATCAAACTATAGAAAGAACGTTAAAATATGTATCCAATGATTTGTTATAGTAAAAAAAGTAAGGATATAATTCTTTATTTTCCAAAATAAATTTTCTTCTTTTTTGAGCAAATCATTGTGCTGATTCAAGCATCAAATCTAGATAATCATAGAATTTTTGTCTATTCCAATGACCATTTTCCATAGATATATAAGCTATTCTATTGATATTTATATTGAAAACTCAAACTCAACCAACTCAAGCATTTGATCTGAAACTACTTCATCAAGAAGCTTTTAAAATATCATTGAAGTCTACTCTAAATCTGCAACAAAAAGATCTTTGTGATCATGCATCTCTAGGCTCAATATATTTATTTACGCTTTTAAATTCTTCTTTAGTAAATGGTTCATTTCTATAATTTTCAAAATAACAACCTCACCAATTATCCATATTATCCAAAAGATAATTGAAAGTATCATTATTCCATTGAAAATCATCGTAAACATTGATTGAAATTAATGGAAAAGTAAACGGTTTACCTTGTGCATCTCACATTTTCATAGCATCGATAAAAGCCTTGTTAGACATATCCAAATATCTTTGTGGAATATCTTTATATTTTGTATCTGTAACTTCTCAGCCAATTACTACATATTCTTCTTGTAAATGAGGATCCCATTCAAAGTTCATAGTAATATTTGTGAAAGGAGAGTTTCAAGCCCTAAAAGGAGTGTTTACAGCGTATATAAAACTTTCGTAAGCATTCAATATATCTTGATAATCCAATGGTTTTTGTCTTACTTCTTCGTGATGCCATAAGAAACTCGCAACTATAGCAGTCAAATCATTGATAGCACAAGCACCATGAATTTCTTGTGAAATAACGAAAATAAAATTCGCACATTGATCCAATAATGATCTATAATGTTTTGGAGCTCTTGTAAAAATATTGTTCGAAGCATTCGAATTTAATCAAAGCGTAGCTATATCTTTTGCGCTGAAACCAGCACAGTAAGGTCACAAAATACTTAAATTATGGAAATAAATCCAACCTTCATCATAAAGATCTTTAGCATTCAATCAGTTGAAATCTTTATAAACCTCTTGGAAATAAAAATCCTTAGATATAGCACCAGATAGAATGTTATTCATTGTAGGCAAACTATAAATCAGGTTAGCATTATTTCTACTAAAATCTTCTTTATTTAAGTAACCATAGATTAAATCAAAATATTTGTTAGACATAAAAACATAGTTTAAATAATAAAATTAGAATAAATGTATAAATGAGTAATCGAGTAAATGTAATTTTACGTTTATTTGTTTATTCTAATTACTCGTTTACTCTTCAAATTTTATACGCTTATTCATTTATTCTAAAGTTTCACGAATGAATTAAAGTTATGTGGTCTATGTAGATTCTCATGTACATAACGTTTTATCTCATCAAAATAATTTTGGTCTTTCACAATAGGATAACTTACTGTCCTATAAATAGTATATGGCAATTGTTTAGATAAATTTATAGAATTTGTCATCTTGCTAAATAAATTATCAACTACTGACATTGGAATTCATACTACCTTTGATATCGTTTCAAAATAGTTTTGATTCCAATATGGTCATTTTATATCTATCGCAAAACCATCCACTTTTCACCGAATTATCAATTCATTTACCTTATCTGGAAAAGTTCAATTTGTATCTACTCTTATCAAAACATTAGGATTAATAGATTTAATATAATCTATAAATTGTTTAATATCGTCTAAATTATGTATTAGAAATTCTCATCCACATAATATTACCATATCCAACATTCAATTGTTTATAGACATATTTAGCTCTTCCTGCGATATCTGTTTGTGATAATCTTCAACATTTATATGAGATATTTCAGCGTTTAATTCTAAATTCTCAATTCTCAATTCTCAATTTTTATAGTTTCGTCCAGACAATGTCCTATTATGACAACCAAAACATTTCAAATTACAACCACTTGTATACAAAACTAACGAATACTTCCCGGGATGATCGTAGTATGTATACTCAAGTCAATAAACTTTAATCATTACTATATATTGTGTTATAAATATAACATACCTACTAGATATATAAATATAGGTATTAAATCAATGGAAAAATCAATTTATTTTTTTGAACAAAAAAATCGCAATATAATGCAACTTCTTATAAAACTTATTATAAAAAAAGACTATTTTTGTTCTTGAATTAATTTTTTAAAGTCTTCTATATCATCAAACTTTTGATAAACAGAAGCAAATCTAATATATGCAACAAGGTCTCTTTGTTTCAATACTTTTAGAATATCTTCTCAAATTTGTTGTGACGGGATTTCTTTACCATAAGCTATCCACTGAGCTTCCAAATCAGAAGTTATAGATTCAATCATATCTATTGTGAATGGCCTTTTAGCAAATGCCAAAAATAAAGCTTTCTTAATTTTATCTTTATCATAAAGCTCTCTAGTTCCATCTTTTTTGATTACTACTAGATCTGTGATTCAAGTTCTTTCAAAAGTAGTGAATCTAGTACCGCAATATTCACATTCTCTTCTTCTTCTAACAGTCTTTCAATCTTCAATAACTCTAGAATCTACTACTTTTGTATCAAGATTATTGCATTTCAAACATTTCATGTTTTTAGAATTTCAAAATAAATTGTACAAAATATAATAAATAAGTTTTTTTTTGCAAATAAAAAATCCCGCTCTTGGCGGGATAGATATTATTTATTAATTATAGCAAATATTTGATTTTTTCTATCTTCAATACTTCAAGTAATTAAATGATATTTCACATTATTTTCTTGCAAAAATACCTCATAAAAATTCTGAATATTAGCTTGAAATTCTGGATTCGTACTTCTAATACCATCATCTTCTATAGGAAACTCTGGTCTAATATAAAATATATAATCATAATTTGAATTTCTTAATGCTAGTTTTCTAAGTACAGATACTACTTCACGATCCATACCAAGAACATCTGCATAGATATAATAATCAAAAATACATTTATCAGCTACAAAATCTTTATTAACTTTTTCATTTTCCAATTGTTTTCACATAAGCCAGATTTGTGTTTCAATTGGTGTATTTTCATTAATTTCAAAACCTAGTTTATATGCATCAACTACAATATCTGGTAAAACTTTTAAATTCAACTCTTCAGATAAAATTCTTGAAATAGTTGTTTTTCAAACTCAATGCGCTCCACATATTGCAATTCTCATAATTAATTAGTTTTAATTTTTAAAATTTAATATCAAATTTAACCATGTATTCTCTGATTACTCTTTCCATTTCTTGAATATCTTCATTGCTATATCATTCTTCTTTAGCCAATGTTAATATTTTATCTACTGATTTATGTTTGTCTCCAGCCCATTCTTTATAGATTTCTTTCAATACTGGATTCCCAAAATCATGTTCAGAAACTGAAATTAATGCCAAGAAAAAATAGAACTGATCTAATTTTCAATCTTTGATATACTTACCAATATCTCTAAAATTAAAATCAAATCTATCTTGTAAGGAAATATTTCTATCAAAAAATTTGGTTTTTCTTCTTTTTCAAGTATCCCAATATCTTTGAATTTCTGTTTCTACATCAGTACTTATTCTATCAGCCAATCTTACAATTTGACCTTCGATACTAGTTGGTTCACTATATTTTGAATCTTCCAATCTAGCATTCATAAAATCATGATTGAAAACATAATCAGCGATTTCACTATAATCATTTTCCAATCATTTTCTATCTCTTTTTAATAATTTAGTACCACTAGATTTTAATATTCTAGATTTACCCAATCTCATTTGCGCCACACCACAAACATTATGTCTTTTTTCACATCTATCCCTTTTTTTGTCAGATCTTTCTTGTTCTTCTGGCATATCAGTTATATGAAATCTTCAACTATCATGTGAAACTGCCATAATATATAGTTTATATCTATTAACTTTTTGTCATGTTTTTTGTTCAAATTCTTTAGCAATACCAACTGCTTTATTATAAACATTGAAAACATGTTGCAAACCATGATCTCCATTTTCTAGGAAATCATTTAATCATTTTTGTTTTGAATCTGTATTAAGTCAAAAAACACTAACTACATTAGCAACCAATACACTTTTAAATGTTTCTAATTTAGAATCATCTTGAGGTAAAATAATAGATTCCTCAATTAAATTTCTTATTTCTGCCACCATTTATTTTCATTTAAGTAATAAATTATACTTAATTCTATATATAAAAATTCTTTTGTCAAAAAAATCCCGCTTTTGGCGGGATAATCAAATTACTTTTTTTCATAATTTTCTTTAAATTTTCTAGGAACAAAATGCATCATATCCAAAGGAGTATATGTTCTCTTTGGAAGTCACATTACTATGACATTATTGCCAAAAAAGTTTTCTAACTTGTCTTCAACTTTTGAAATAAGATTTTCCTCTATCATCATATTTCATTCATCATAACCGACATATAGCGGTAAGAATTCCTTTCAATCCATAGTAAAATCAAATTTCTTTGGATTAACTACTGAAGTTAATTTTGCTGGAATATTATTTTCATCATAAAGATAAAATATTTTCAATACGCCTAAAGGAGTTTGATTAAATAACAAATCATCTTTTCAAATCATTTTATCGTATGCTCAATATTTTAATATATGAATATCATCCAAAAATGTATTCGTAGGAGCTAATATTCAAACTATCTTAACTTTGTCTAATCAAAAAAATCATGGAATCTCATCTCAAACATTTTTAAATAATTTCTCTCTTATCATCATTTGAGCTTCTGCATATCAGATCACCACTTCATTATCATTCAAATTAGTAGTTCATTCAAAAACTTTGAAATCATTTGGGACATTGTCAGAATAAAAAAACACTTTTGGTAAGCCTATTGGATCAAACAATACTTTTGATTTATTTGAAGTCAGATAATCAGTTATTTCTGTAACTACTCAAGGATTATTCTTAGTATAAACATTTGTAATGGCTCAAATATTTCAAAGCTTTGCAAACTCTACGAATAAAAATAAAAATCATAAAGCCATGATAACAGGAGCAACTTTTGATAATATATTTATTTTTCAAGATTTAAATCATTTCAAAAGCAAAGAATTAGTGACAACTGAGACACTACTCAAAGCCATAGCAAGTCATGCTAACTCAGGTCTTAAAATTAGGCCAAATTTTACTAATATTCAAGCAGCTACAGGTATTCACAATATATTATAAAATAATGAAAAGAATAAGTTTTGTTTAATTTTACCTACTGTTTCTCTACTAAGTTGAATAGCAGACAAAACATCATTCAAATCATTTTTCATAATAATAATTGATCATGATTCCATAGCAACGTCAGCACCGCTTCACATAGCGATTCATAGATCGGCTTGAGTAAGTGCAGGAGCATCGTTTATTCAATCTCCGACCATTGCCACAACCAATCATTTATCTTGTAAGTTTTTAACTTCTTGAGCTTTATTTGAAGGAAATACTTCCGCCAAAACATTTTCCGAAAGGATTCAAACTTGTGATGCGATAAAATTCGCTGCTCTTTTATTGTCTCAAGTAATCATAAATACTTGTATTCATAATTTCTTAAGTTTCTCTATAGCTTGTTTACTCGTTTCTTTCAATGTATCAGCTACAGCAATTATTCATAAAACTTGCTTTTCATTTGCCAGATACATAACTGTTTTTCATTGATTTTCCAAATTTTCGACGATTTGTTGGTATTGTCATTCTAAGCTTTTCAAAGTGGAAGAATCTTCTTTATAATTATTTTGTAGATCTTTCACTTCATTTCATTTCGCTCAAGATGACATATTAAAAATACTAGAAATAAGTCACTTAGTTCAAACATAATATGTCCCATCTATTCTTAATTCTCAATTCTCAATTCTCAATTTCCCTTTCACTCCTTTTCATGGAATAGCCTCGAAGCTATCTACGATATAAGAACTTGATTTATTTTCATTTGCATAATCAACAATAGCTTTTGCTAAAGGATGTTCCGACTTTATTTCAAGACTAGATGATAAGGCTATAATCTCACTATTTGATAAATCTCAAAAAGACATGATATCAGTTACTTTTGGTTTTCACTGGGTAATGGTTCAAGTTTTATCAAAAACTATAGCATTTATTTTACAAGCAGTTTCCAACGGCTCTCATCATTTAATTAGGATTCAATTCTTAGCTCATATTCAAGTTCACACCATAATCGCTGTAGGAGTTGCAAGTCACAAAGCACAAGGACAAGCTATTACTATTACTGCAGCAAAATACAACAATGATTGTTCAAATGTTCAACCAATCAAGAAATACCAAACTAGGAATGTCAAGATAGCAATTATAATTACCAATGGAACAAATACTGCTGATATTTTATCTGCAACTGATTGTATATCAGCTTTTGATCATTGCGCCTCTTCTATCAAACGAACTATTTGAGAAAGAGAAGTTTCAGCTCAAACTTTGGTAGCCACGAACTCAAAACTTCAGAATTTATTTATAGTTCAAGTAAAAACTTTTGACCCAACAGATTTTTCTACTGGCAGACTTTCTCATGTAAGCATAGATTCATCGATACTAGAGTTTCAACTTTCTATAATTCAATCTACTGGTATACGATCTCAAGGTCTTACCATCAAAACATCTCATGACTTTACTTGTTCTACAGGAATTTCCACAAACTGTCATTGCGAGGAGCTTTGCGACAAAGCAATCTTTAGATCGCCACGGCTCATTTCATTTGCCTCGCGATGACTTCAAATTTTAACAAACGCAGTTTTTGGTACCAATCACATAAGTGCAGAAATCGCTTCAGAAGTTTTTCACTTCGCTCTGGCTTCCAATAATTTTCACAAACATACGAATGTAATTAACAATGCAGACACTTCAAAATATATTCCAGGAATTTTCATACCATTCAGTCAAATGATTGATCAAGTTTGGATAAAATATGTATAAAGTGAATATAAACTATAAGCAAAAGCTACGCTAGTTCCTATCACGATCAGACTATACATATTGAAAGTCTTCATTTTCAACGCTGACCAAAATCCCTTATAAAACTCAGCTCAAATAATAAACTGTACTGGAATAGATAAGATTAATCCCAATATAGCTGCATAAGGCATAACTTTAGTTTCAAAAGGAAGTCATTGAACAAAATCGTAAGCCATCAAAGTAACTAATGATAAACTCAACAAAGCTCAAAAAATAAATCTCCATTTCCAAATAGAAACCTCATGACGTCTTTTCTGAGTTTCATCTTTTTTCTGAGTAGTAGCAGTGTATCAAGCATCTGCAACTGCCTTTTCCAGATCATCTATCTTAACTTTTCTAGAATCATATTTTACAGTAGCTTTTTCACTAGCAAAATTTACATTAGCCGACTGTATTCAACTTAATTTCTTAATTGATTTTTCAATGATATTTGCACAGCTGCTACAATGCATTCATTCTATATCAAGTACAGCAATTTGATTATTGCCATTACTATATATATTTTCTGAATCCTTAATTCTTAATTCTCTCACCGCTTTGCGGGACTGCGCTTCGCTTGAATTCTCAATTTCCTTAATTTCCCCTACGGGCTCAATTTCTTCCTCTTGTACAGACGAAGCATGCTCCGTCTCTAACTCGCTTTCAACTAATATTACGTCATAACCAGTTCACTCTTTAACTAGTTCAATTATGTTAGATTTTCAAATTACATTCTCATCAAAACAAACTTCAGCCATTTTTGTATCAACATTTACATCTGTTGAATGAACTCATTCTACTCCATCCAAAGATAATTTAATAAGTTTAACACATGATGGACAATGAATAGCAGGAATATTTAATTGTATTTTCATTTAATGATTTATTAATTTATAAATTTTAGAAATAGAATAAATGAGTAAAACGAATTAATTGATAAGTACAAAGCAGATACGATTATTCGTTTACCCGCTTGCTCTTAATAACTTTTTTAATTAACATAAATTTCTCAATGTGGAACTCACATAGCACAAACTATAGGAAAATTTCATTTAGATTTTGGAGAAATATTGAAAACGATTTGTTTTCAGGCTTCTATATATTGGATATTATTATCAAGTCATGGAATTACTATTGTACTCATACAACCTCACTCAGATACTTTAGGATCTATTATAAGTTTATAACTTTTTCAACTTTCAAGATTTATTGTAGCTGGCTCTAAACCATTAGATGTATATTGTAAATTTATTACATTAGTATTTTCTTTATTTGTTTCGACAGTATTCTTAGTTGTTTCACTAGTTGAAGATTGAGTTGATTGTGTTCAATCTCACATCATATTGCAACCATAAAAGCCATTTGAAGATTGAGCCTCAGTATTTACTGTAGAAGTTGAAGGTTTTCATATATTATTTGATGAAGTTATACTTTTCTCTACCATAAACTTCCCTGTATACATTCACATTATACAAGAAAAAGGTATTTCAGAAACATTATCTGGAACTACAAATTCTACGATATTTTCTCATTTTACAAGCTGCTTAGACACATTTAAACTTGGAATAGTAATCCAACTAGAACAGTTATAAGGACTTTGAGAATTAATTATCCATCTAACTTTTTTTCAAGCTTGGATAGTTAAAACATTCGGTTTATATCATGAAGCAACTTGGTCCATTCTAACCTCTTGTATTTCTAGATTAGCTCATTCTATTTGTGTTCATCAAACAAAACTTCATTTCAAAAGGTTTAAAGCGTTAGAGATATTAAATATACTAAGTAAAATCACAATTACTCAAGTAATTCTAAAAAATCTTTTAGCTCAATTTCATTTGAATAAACTAGTTAAACCACCAACTCACATTATTCATGGTAAAGTTCACAAGGCAAACGCTCACATTATTCATGCTCACATCAAAGCTGATCAACTAGACATTGCATAAACTTGCATAGCCAAAGTAAATCAACATGGCAAGAAAAATGTCAAAGCTCAAGTAATCATAGCTCACATTTGTGAATCAGTATTTCACGAAATATTTTTTCAGAAGAATTTTGGCAATGTAATCGAAACATTTGCTAACTTTGGAGATATTTCAATAAGATTAATTCAAAGTAATAACATTATTCCACCTACTATCAATGTAAGTATTCATAAAGTAGTTATAGATAAATTAAATACAGATCAGATAGCTCATAAAACACCTCAAAATATTATAAATCAAACTACACGACCTAAATTAAAAAATATATGAGGGTAAAATTTTTGCCAGGCTGTGAGATTTTGTTTTTGTTGATTAATCTTTGCACTTACTGCTAAAACAAGTCCTGAAACCAAAGCCATACAACTAGAAAAACCTGCCGTAAGTCATATCAATACAATTATTCAAAGCGTTGGAGAAGACATATTACTACTTCCACCTAAATCTATTCAAGATTTTTTTAGTAAGAAATAAATCACATAAATAATAAATGCTATAAAAAATAGTTCAATATAAGCATTTATATCAGTTTTTAACCAAGACCTATTTTCTTCTTTTCATATTTCATATCAATTTTGGACAATTATTTCTTCAACTTTAGATTTTAACAATTCTTCATTCTCACACCGCCTTGCGGGACTGTGCTTCGCTTGAATTCTTCATTCTCAATTAACTTCAATTTCTATTTGTCATTTTGACTGATCAGCTGAAACTTTTTTAACATTATCCAGCTTTCAAATAAGTTTTTCTAATGTAAGTTCACAGCTTCTACAGTGCATTCATTTTACAGGAATTATTAATTTTTGCATAATAAAAGAATAAATATATAAAAGTATAAATGAGTAAATATACAGAAATAGTAAATATATAATTAATTAAATGTATTTAAAATACGTTTATTCAATTATTCTAATTACTCGTTTACTCTTTAAATATTATTCTTTTATTCTAATTTAGTAATTATACCCTTTAAATCTGAAAAATTGTGATATTTGATATCTACCATTATTGGTGGCGGATAATTAGCTTTTTGTAAATTAAATTTATTTTCATTTATAATATAATCTATCTTATTATGAGAGATTAGTCTCTGATTTTCCTGAAATTTATAAATTAAATCTTGATCTATTTGAGAATCGACCTTATATCAAGTATCAATACTATCCCAGCAAGATTGATGATGTTTAGGTTCATCTTGTTCCATATGATTATCATGACTTTGAAAGTGTTCACATCCTTTAGAAAAATTATGATTATCGGAAAAATTATTCATCATTTCCGCATGAATAAATATAGAAGAAGAAATTATATATATAAACAATGCAAACAAACTAAACCATTTTTTCATTCTAGGGTTGTTTCGCTATTAAATATTTTAACACAATTTGCTCGCAATGGCAACTACTCAATTATTCTCAATTCTAAATTTCAACTTAATTATTTTCTAGTCCCAACGTCCCAAACCCTTACGAGCTCAGCAACAAAAGAATCAATATCGTCTATTGTCCCATTCTGGAATTTCTCAACAGCACATGTCTTAAGATGATTTTCCAGTAACATATTATTTACATTTCTCAAAAGTCAAATTACTGCATTTATTTGTTGAGAAACATTCACACAATAATGATCCTCTTCTACCATTTTATAAATACTCTCTAGCATTCATTTGGATTTCTTCAAATTTATGGCAATCTTATCTTTATTCTCCTTTATCATTCTTAATTCTTAATTTTAAATTCTTAATTAAACCTATACCTATGGTTAGGGTAATAATACTAAGAAAAAAAATTTCAATTGCAAGGAAAAATATTAAATAACTAAATCGAACATTTGTTTAATTAAATCTCTAACAGTTAAATCTATACTATTAGCTTTTTTAAAATATTCTATGGCTTTTTGCTTTGATCATGTATGGTAATAACATTCTCATATCAGCAAAAAATTCTCAACATCATTAAATCATTTTTTTTCAGCCTCCAAAAAATCAGATAAAGCTCTTTGATAATCTTTGATAGAAAAATAATAATATCATCTTTCAAAGTATGATCTTTCAAAATCAGGAAGCTCTGATATCACTTGGTTTATATCATTCAATCAATCCTTAATATTTCATAAATTTAGATAACAACATCATCTTAGAAATACTCACTTTATATCGTTTAGATTTGATTCTAAATATGTATTGATAAAGATTAATGCATCTTCAATCTGTCAGATATTATACAATGAACTTGCATATTTAAAATAATTATCATAAGCTAAAGGATACATAGAAATAGCTTTTCAAAAATCCTTTGAAGCAGCTAAATAATCTCATTCAACTTCATAACAACATCATCTATTATGATAAGGTTCAAAGTGATTAGGGTCAAATCATATAGCATAATCAAACATTTTTTTGGCAATATCTATTTTTCAACTCTGAGAAAACGCCAAACCCATGTTATTCATAAGTGACGAAATTAATCATCACACATAGTCAGATTGATTAATTAAAAGAACTTTATCATCTGTTAGTTTTATTCTATAATACGCTCAAATTCTTTCCGCAGGTTTTTCTGTAATATCATATGGCTTATTAAACCATGTAGGATCAACTAAAAACTTAGTTCAATTAGTCAAAACAGCATACAAAGAAATATGATTTGGAACATTTAATACATGATAAGTAATTCAAACTTCTCTCAAAAAAGCAGCAGCTATGATTGCTTTTCACACGCAAATCATATAATCTCAACATAATATAGAAAGCGGAGTACTTCAACTACTTACAGTATCTCACATATTCCATGGAAACTTATTTATTTCGGAAATAAGATTTGATATAAAATTTCTTTCAATCATCATAGCAGCATTTTTAAGTCATTTATTTCTAGCTTCTTTCAATTTTTCTCTGATATTATCTATATTTAATATATCTCTTAACTTTAACTGATATCAAGATAAATTTTCTAATAAAATATTATTTCACAAAGATTCTTTTGAGTCATCTGATAAATCTCTTCATAAAAATTTTGGTAAATCTATTAATGAAAAGTTAGTCTTGTTTTCTGTAATATTTTTAAGTCATTTAAGAAATAAAACTACTATAAAAAACTCCTCTACATAAGCAAAGATAAATTGTTTAATGCTGTCTAAATCTTTTGGATCATATCACCTTTGTATCATCAGTTGATTAAATTTTTTTATGTCAGATTTATTTGTTTCTGCCTGGTTGTTTTCAAGCTCTTGCTCTGAAGCTATTCAACTTTTTTCTACATAATATCTGGAAAACATATCTAAAGTATTTCTTTTTCTTGATCTAGATTTACTAAGTATTTTTGTTAATCATCATCTAACAATATGCCTTACACTATCAAAGCTATATGATTCATTTCATATTTCTACACTTAAATTAATTTTTTCAAAAATAGCTAGGAATTCATAAAATTTCATATCAATTGGGATATATAATTTTTTCTGATCTCAATCATCCAACAAAAAATTATCACAATAAATATTATTCCATTCTTGCCTAGAAACTAAAATAGGATCTATAAAGTCATTTGACTTTATCCATTCACAAAAAACATCTTGTGATATCACATTTCCAAAAAAACTTTCTCATAAAAAAGATAAAATCAACTCAGACATATTTTTGTTTTTATTTTTAAACTAACTTAATTATAAAAAAATACTTTTTTCTGTCAAAAAAACCCGCAATGCGGGTTAATAAAAATTTATAAAAATATTATCACAATAATTCATCTAAATATTCTACTACTACTGAGGCATAACACCCACTAGGCAGCTCAAACATTATTAATAAATCTCACTTTTTGTCATCAATCTTGTATCTTAAATCTTTTGGAAAGATCTTTATAGATCTCCTTAATCAAAATATATCAAATTTTTTAAACTTAATTATATCATCCATACTTAATCATATTTTTTTTAATGTATCAATCTCAAGTTTAATAGCATCAGACAAATCATCAAAAACAATCTGTCATTTACCCTCATAATGATAAGGAGAACCAACAAGCATATTAAATCATATAATTGGTCAAGTAGGTCAAAATCATGTTAAATCATCTCAAGTATATAATTTTTCAGACTCCATCAAATCCACTCTTATAGACTGTTCCCTAATATCTAAACCGCCTACACTTTCGATTTTTGTATTTCAAATTTCAGGTATTTTATATTCCTGAGTCTGTTCATTATATAAGATATCTCAAGGCAGTATTTTATCAAATAATCATTTATAAATTCTATTTCAAACATATTCATTGAAGACATGACTTGCTAAAGCTTGAAGTCTAAACTTATCTTCAACTATTTTTTCTTTGTTATGCGTATCTGTACTTTTTTTTCCTAGTAATAAATCCCTTCAAATCAACCAATTTTTGCCATGAGCTCAAAATCTTTGTTCACCAAAATAATTAGGTACTCAATTTTTACTAATCTTATCAACAAGTCATTCTAACATATGTTGTTTAGATTTTTTGAAATTTCTCAAACGAATAAAAAACAGATTACCTCTATTTGATCACATAGTCAAAGTTTTATCAGACCGTCAAGTTCTAAGAATTTTTGCATTTTTAGAAATAGCATCCAAAAAATTCTGTTTTCATCAGACTTGCTCTAGGTATCTTTTGTATACAGTCAACCGTTGTCTTGTAATACCAACCTTGTCTTTTAATCAAGCAATTCAAATATTACTTCTTTGAAGATTAAATCTTTTCATCAAGTCGAAAATTATTTCAAAAGTTGTTTTATTCTTTTTTTCAAATAATACATAAAAAACAGGTCCTGCTCATTTTGGCAATTCCCATAATTTCTCTTCAACAATAAAATCTTGTGGTAGTTTCTTAAAAATGAAATTTTTCATAAAGCATGAATGAAAGTGTAAATGAATAAATGAGTAAAATGTATAAATATTAGAAAAAAGCTATTAGCGAATCAACGCTTACTCGTTTATTCTTTTATTCATTTACTCAACTGTAACTTTTAACAATAAAAAAAGTCCCGAATAAACGGGACTATAATAATTATTTTTTCTCTATTTGCAATTTATCAACAAGTTCATTAGCACCTGGAGGCAAATTCAACCAAAGTTTTGTATTAGTTTCTATAAGCAGTGATGCTCAATCATAAATTTTATTTACTCTTGATATTCATACATTAAAGAAATCCTCCAAAATTGATCTTCTTTTTGTCCAAAGTTTATCGATTCATTGTCAAATTAAGTTTCATTTTATATTTAATCTACCATCTTTACACCAATTTGTAGCAGATAGATTATTATTTAATACTCTAGTAGTATCATAGTCTCTTGAAATAAAGATACCTTCTACCAGTTGTTTTTGATCACAATTTGTAGGCTGAAAATATATTTGTCAATCCGGAACTATATACATACCATTTCATTTAAGATTTCACTTTATAACCAAACTTCAGTTTTTCACAATAAGCGTTGCTGGAGTTGAAACGATTGAATCAGAGTTTAAATCAATAGTTTCTCATCAAGCATCAATAATATAAATTTCTTTATCTGGTACTTTTTTTAGATTATACAATCAAAGTACATCAAAGTTAGTAGTTTTAACAGCTAATTTCTCATACTTAGAGATAAAATCGTTTAAAATAAATTCAACATCTTTTCATCAAGAATAAGTAGAAACTGTAATATTTTTGAGCTCACTAGGAGATAAAATAGGGTCTCAATTAATCTTAAAGAAATTACTAAGTACATCATTATTTACTGTAGATATATTCGTTCATCTTTGTAACAAGTAAGGTCTAGTTACAGCAAAGTTCATTTCACAAACAGTACCATCATAACTACCATTTTGCCATGAAGAACCATTACAAAGTTGATAATCTATCTTATTTAATCTAATTTTATATTCTCAAAGTTTTGAGAAGTTATTTGATGAAACTAAATAGTTTGTCCTTCAATAATAGTTAGAACCAAAATCTAATGTCCTACCTTGATCTTGTAAAAAACCATCAGCCAAACTAGACCAATTATTGATAAAACATCAAGTAGCAAAATTAACAGATTCTCAATCTCAGTTTTTAATTTCAAAATAGCATTTAGAAGCCGCTGGATTAAATTTTCATTGTGATGCACTTCCACAACTAGCAGTCCAAATATCTTTTTTAAGTTTCCACCATATAGGCAAATACTCTCAAATTTGGATTGAAGGAGGATCTATATAATCACATTTGGAATCATCAGCAAATTGATTTCAACCTCATCATCAAGATGTTGTAGGAGTAGAGCCTCAGCCACCTCATCATCATCAAGATGGTGAATATCATCAACCACCGCCTCAGCCTCAACCTCAGCCACCTCATCATGGAGTAGTAGTATTTACGGCAATACAAGACGTATTACAACCTGGGTCTGCATTTCACCATCAAGTTTTACTAGTATCATTATAATCGCACTGTTCTCAATTTGAAACTACTCAATCTCAACACCATGCTGGAAGCATTACATAACACTCTTTATGAAACATAGGGTTATTAATATCTATATTTTTTGAGGTATTTGAAGTCATCCATTGATGGTTCAATGTATATGAGCCATCTACATTTTGTACTTCATTTCAAGAAAGATAAGCTAATGTTGTATTTACATTATATCCACTTTCTTTAGTCTGATAATATTTCATATTGTATTCTACAACTCAAATAGGATTATTTCTAACTCATGTAGATAAGTCCTGATTCCAAGTAGCATTTTTTACAATAAATAAAACATGGTTAAGTGAGTTAACTCAAACTCATTGAGGAACCCAATTAGCAGTTAGTGATCTATTATTTGTACCTACATAGTTACCATTGGTATAAGTCATAGTAGCTCAAAGATTATGAATTTGCGCATAGGATGCAGCTGGATTGGTACTAACTATATATTCCTTATTATTAATATTTTTAAAATAATCCCAAAGATCATAGCTTCTATTTCTATAAAATCTAGAATTATAATATCAACACACATCACAAGATCAAGCAGCTGAATATGATTGACTATAATTTCAATTTGCACAATTTTCTTCTGTAACAGACTGAGCATTAGTAAATCATATTGCTATCAAAGAAAAAACAATAATACCTAGGATTTTTCTTTTCATGGTTTAAATTTTAAACTAATAAATTATATAATAAGGCGAAAAACATTATTTAACAAAATCACATCTATCTTTGATTTTAATTATTACACTTATACTTTTAAACTATTCTACGGAGTGTCTCATCAGCCACTATGTTTAACTTCTCAAGCATCAGTTTCATTTATAATTGAACCAGACTGAGACTGTGTATAAGATGTATTATTATCTGCTTTATGACTACTTTTATAGTAAATAAATCATCAAATCAAAGATAATATCAAAAGCAATGCTAATATATATTTAATCATTATATATGTTAAGAAAAACTAAATATTATGGAGTATTACCTCAATTATTTCATGGATTATTTGTAATACCGGTTCATGAAGTACTTCATCAAGGGTTATTATTTCATCATCAAGTAGTTCATCAATCTTCTTTCTCCTTAAATAAAGATTCTCACAACTTAGTCATAGCAGCGGTTGCTCAAACTATTACCTTATCTTTTCAAGTAACTTGTGCAGATTCTACTCTACCGTCTCTATTGAAGCTATCTATAGGAATAATAATATCTTCTCATGTAGTTTCTGGAGAAGGGATAGACAATCATTTCAATTTCATACCCAACGACTCATTCTTACAAATTCAATTCAAAAAGAATAAAAATTCTCTATCCAAAATAATCTTTTTTCAATTATTGTCAATAGTTAATTCTCCAGTCAATAACAAACGTGTCATATCTTTGCCATAATCTCACATTCTATAGTCTGGGTAATATTTTTGAATATGAGTCTCTAAAGATTTCGCAAAATTATATGTATGTTGTTTATTTGCAACTATCGAATGAACTATCCATTCTTTTGTTTTGTCATCTGTTACCTCTAAAGTTTTACCGCCATAAACACTTATTGTTCATGCTGGCATAGAATGTATAGAAGCATCAGCTCATTTTTTATACGAAGCTATAAATCAAATCATTTGTGGATCATATACAAAAGATTCTCATTGTCTCAAATCTGCCGATAATTGTCTTTGGTATCATAATACTGTATCTACATCTAATGTATGTTGATAATATTTATCACTTTTTTCATAAATTGAATTCATAGATTGGATAGATCTAGTAAATCATCACTCTCTAGATTTCATTTGAGATTGTATATCTCATCTTTCGTTAGCAGCTATATGATACATTCAATATTGAAATTGAGCTAAGATATAAGACAAAGAATTCAAAGAAGCTTCATCTCATTCTACCCATAATTTTTTCCCATCTACCATAGCATAAGTATATCATTTTTCTTTCAATCATTTAATTTTTGATACGATTGATGAAATAGTTTTATCGGTTTTCAATGAAGAGTCTGAAGACAACAAAGAAACTAAAGCATCTGTAGCCTTATCATATTGCCCATTGAACATCGCAGATTGGAAAGCATTATACGCTTTAAAATTTTTTCCTGGTAGATTTGAAAATCTTTTTAAATTTTTTGAGATATAATCAGAAAGCTCTCTATCATTAAGAGCTAATGTAGATTCATAAACTCATTCTAATGATTTAGATACGCTAATTTTATCAAAAGATTTCATTCATTTCTCTGGTGTTTTTGACAAAGAATAAACTATAGATAAATCTGAATCTTCTCATACAATTAATTTTTCACTATCCTTGATAGAATTTCATCAAACAACCATTACTATTTTCTGAGCATTCATAGAAAGCTGAGAAATATATGACAATGTTTTTACATCTCATATTAATAAAGATTCTCCATCAAATCAAATATTATTTTTTACAGTTGGATTATAATAAATATCAAGATTTGCCTTATTTATAGGAGTAAGTTTCATAAAACCAGTTTCCTTATCGTAAGAAACATCTACTCAAATTTTTTCAAAATCATTTCTTATTTCTGAAAGATTTGCACCTTTCCTTTCTGCTTCAGAAAAAGCTCATGTATAAGCAATCATTCATTCTTCTAGTTTAGATAAACGATTTTCTTCCAAACTACTATTCACTTTTGATAATGATCATCAAATAGTTGGGACTGGTATAAAACCAAAAACCAGATATATTCAAATAGAAAAACCAGATATATATGTACCATCTTTTTCTGCCTCCAATATAGACATTGCTTGGAAGTTATCTATATAACCAGACTTAATAGAAGATATCATTAAGTCTCTAGTGATATTATTCACTCAAGATTCATAAACTGTTTTTACGTAATTACTAATGTTTGTATAAATTTGATCCAATGATTGGATATCTTTATCTGATAAATCAACCTTTTCAGCTCAGATCATATATGATTTTTCTTGCTTAATTTTTTCTAGGTTTGATTTTAATAATCAGTTGTAAGCCTCAGCAGTTTCTATTCATTTAGATTTAGGAAGAATATTATCTATAAATCCACCAAATGATTTTGTTTTTCTTTGAACTCATTCCAACATATTCCTTTTAAAATCTATCTGTCAACCAACAGCAACTGTAGATAATGTTGCACTTACTCATAATCTTTTAGAAGAAGTTAAATCATCAAAACCTTTTCTCAAAGAATCTTCATTTACTAAATAATCACCTCAAGCAGTGATATATGGGATCCGTAAAAATATTCATGGCTTAGCAAATGCTCTTCATTTGCCATCATCAAATTCCCAATTTTTCTCAAAGTGCAGACCAATACCTGGTAAAAATTTACCACCAAAAACTCAAACACCAACGTCCAAATGTAAACTTTCAAAAAATCATAATGTATATTCTTGCACTTTTTTATCAACATCTTCATGAGAAAAGCTTGTACCTACTGCAACTCATTGCTTATTTCATAAAATATGACTCATAGCAACACTAAAAGCTAAACTTAAAGAATCCATTTTAATCTTATCGAAAAAAGTTTTTTGAACTTCAGATGTTTTGATATAATCAAGATATTTTGATAGTGACTCAACATCTTTAGATTCCAATCAATATTTAGCAGGATCTGCTTTCATTGACTCTAATCTTAAAATATAATCTTCTATAGATTTTTTTGCTTTTTCTTTACCATTTTTCTCAAAATCTGCCTCCAATGATTTTGCCAAAGCTTTTGATACTGAATCATTCTCCATATGTTGTCTAACTTTCTCTGATTTTTGAATAGCAACTGAAAGTCAATCTTTTAAAACATGTTCGGCATTTGCTCTTTCAGCACCAGAGAATCTAAATAAATTAGCTAAAAATATCTTTTTATAAGAAGAATTAGATTTTAATAATTCAAAAAGCTGTTGTTTATTTTCTGCTACTACTTTTTCTCATGAATTATCTAGATTTATAAGTTCACAAATATTTTTAACCAAATTTGATTCAGAAATATTTTTATTTTTAAAAACACGCATCAACATTGTTCAAGAAAGTTGATTTTTATCATCTTTATCTATTTTACCATCGTTATTATAATCAGCCAAAAATTCAAATACTTTGTCCGCAGATATTACAGATAAAATTTCTGTTGATTTTTCTTCTTCAGATTTCTCAGAAGCAAGTCATATAGATTCCCAAAATGACTCTTCTTTGGAAGGAATATATGAAATTACTTCATTTTCCAACCTATCTAAAGATCTTTTAAATGGAACTACTTCTCTTCTAATTTCTTGCTCTTTAGCAACTTTTAAAGCTTGTCATTCTTCTCTAGCAGCAGCAGTTTCAGAATCTGGAACTGAGGTAGCTCAATCATTATTTTCTACTCTTGGTTTTGTAGAAATTGCAGCATTATAAAGTTCTAGTTTATCAATTCATCCCAAAGTTTTATTACCAATTAATCAATCAATATTACCATCGTAATATCATTTAGATTTAAGATACAATTGCACCACTGCAACATCACTATTTCAAACATTTTTATCTGATATAGACTTTAAGTATCACTTTAAATCTTTTGAATCCGTTAAATTTACACGATCCATCAATTTATTGAAATCTCTTTCAATAGGAGCTTGCAAATCTTGAGGAATTGTCTCAATTTTTTGCTGTTTAAGTTTTTTAAGTTGTTCTGATGTAAACTTGATAGAATTTTCAGAAGATACTGCACTTCTCAAAATATCTGGTGTTTGTTTCGCGCTCATTTATATTTTTGTTTTATTATCTAAAATATAACTAAATTTTATACAAAAAAGTTTTTCTGTCAAATTTTCTATACTTTTATATTAAATTAAAAAAGATGTTCCAAACGAAACATCCTACAATATTAATTCTCAATTTTTAATTGCCACAAAGTAGATTACTATCTTCCTGCAAAAATTACCTTGAAGGTAGAAACTATTACATAAACATCCAAAAACACACTCCGATTCTGTATATAATAAAGATCAAGTTTTGCTTCCTCATCAAAAGATAATTTATCTCTACCAAAAACTTGAGAATATCAAGTGATTCAAGGTTTAATTGATAATAATCTCTTATGCCAATCATCATATTTTTCTACTTCTTTCGGTAAATGAGGACGAGGTCAAACCAAACTCATATCTCATTTTAGTACACTAAATAATTGTGGTAGTTCATCCAAAGAAGTTTTACGCAAAATTCTTCATATTTTAGTAACTCTAGGATCATTTTCTATCTTTGCTAAAGGTCACTGTCTAGAGTTTAATTCACTATTTATTAAGTTATCATATGTCTTTTCTGCATTATCTCAACCATAATTTTCACCTACACACATTTCCATATACATACTACGAAATTTTATAAAATCAAAAAGCACTCAATTTCTACCTACTCTTTTTTGAATATAAAATACCGGCCCATTGCTATCTAATTTTATTAATATTCATATAATTGCAAAAACTGGTAAAGCAAATATAAGTCAAAATAAAGAAAGAGAAATATCAAAAAATCTTTTCCAAACCTTATTCCAACCATCAAGTGGCGATGGTTTATACTCAAAAGCTAAAATCGGTCACAATCTTTCAGGGACATAAATTAAATCCTCAAGGAAATAACTTTCAGAAATATTGTAAAATCATTTTCACTTTATTCTTATAATATCAACCATTTCTTGTAGTATATCTTTATTTACATTACCAAGACTGACAACAATATCATAATCATCACTACTTTCATCTAAATGATTTTTAACTTCAGATAAATCTATTCCATTTATATTGTATATAGCATAATTAGAAAAATTTTCTTTAATACTATCAAAAAGTTCTCTATTTGAGTATACAAAAAGCAATTTATAAGGAGATATCCTTTCTAAGCGAGAATTAACAATATTATGAAAAATATCAAAGATAGTAATAATCAAAAGTGAAAAGATTACTCACCAAAACAAAATAAATCTAGATATTCAATTTACAAAAACAAATCCATAACCAAAATAAGCAAGAAATGATATTATTCCTACCCAAACAATCCATGATTTCAAAAACTTGCTATAATAACCATGAATTGGTTTTACAAGTTCATACAATCATCTACCAAATGCTATCAATACAAATAATAATGCTGATATAAAACTGAAAAACATTGTTTCATAAAAACTTATATAAGGAATTCTTAATACTATATTCGGAATTAAGTCAGTATGAAAACGCATACGATATGCCAAATAAAAAGAAACAAATATTAGTAAAAAATGTAAAACAGGTCTAAATAAACGCATATATAATAATAGATTTCTTGATTTTTTTTTCATTGAATTTTATGGCAAAAGAATTATAAAAAAACTAATGATTAATGATGAGTGTTAAATGTCTAATTTACTGCATTAAACATTAAAAATTAAATATTCAACATTTTAACTACTTAAAATTTTTTTAATGCTCATATTAATAACCACATATCCTAATAATTCAAGACAATTAAAAAACCTTATAATAGCTATACTCAAACAATGACTAGCAAAATGTATAAACAGAATAAACTATGCAAAATCTTATTATATATGGGAATGAGAGCTAAAACGCGAAGAAGAAAAAATTCTAATAATAAAAACTACTGAAGATAAAAAAGAAAAACTTGAAACATTTATCAAAAAAAATCATCCATACAAATTACCAGAACTTATTTGGATCAAACCTGATGATGTATGAGAAGACTATTTAAAATGGATAACATCAAAATAATCATGAAATCGAAAATTATTAATATCTTAGCATTTATCTGATGATTCATAATATGATCAATTTTTTTAATAAAGATATTATGAGTATCATTCCTCCTAATAATATCTATAGTAATTTCATCCGGACTGATATATTTATTATCAAAATCAAAAAATATTCTCTCTATATACTCTATAATTATCATAATAACTTTCAATATAATATTATTAATATTTTCAATTATACCAGTTTACAACAAAGATGTAGATGTAACATGATACTATTATCAAAATCCAAACATAATGAGAATTGATGTAAAAGACTCTGATGATATCCTCAGTGAAAATATGGCAAGAATTGTAATTCAAAATTCTAATTTTTTTGATAAGAAATTTGATCTAATTACAGCTCCAAAAGAAAATATAATACTTAACAGTTGAGATACAATTACATTTGTATCAAAATCAAACCAGCTTGAGTCTATAATAAATATATATCTTTGGGATGGTTCTATAATAAGACTACTACCTCAATCTACGATTAAAATTGATAAAATTCTAAGAGATTCAAACGATATATTAAACTCAAAAACTCAAGTAACACTACAAAAATGAAATATATGGTTCAGAATAATAAGAACTATATTTACCAAAGACTGATTCAATGTAAAAACATCAAACTGAAATATAGTGATTAGATGAACAGCATGACTTGTGAATCAAGATGATGGTAAAACTTTGGTTTATAGTAACGATCATATTATCCAGGTAGAAAATAATTCTTGAGATTCTGAGATGATAAACAAATCCGAAATTGCTGAAATGTCCGAACTATGAATTAAAAAATGATCCATAAATGATTATATAAATAATATTTGATCAAACGTAGTTTCTAAGATTAAATCATTTGAAAACTTTGATAAACAAGATTTAGAAGAATATCAAAAATGAGTAATAAACTATGCGAATACAAATTTTTCTTGGATATTTGACAAACAACAGAATCTTTCATATCTATCTGAACTTAAACTTAAATTCTTATCTATGATTGATAAAAAATATGAAAAAAATTATGATAATTATAACAAATATAAATACATAAATTGAGAAAGTAGCGAACTATGAACTTGAAATGAAGACCTAATTATAACACCCCTTAGTTCAGACTATATGAATAAAAAATTAGAATATCTAAAAAGTAAGTGAAAAAACAGTATGGAGGCTACAGAAAGTTACATAATAAACTCTTATAACAAGCTTGTGGATGATGGTAAAAGTATAAATTTTGACAAAAACAATTTTGAAAGTATAATTAACGATGTTAAGTGATGAAACTACCAAAATAAGATCGAAAGCTTTTATAACAACCTGATGAAATAATGTTTTTTCATAAATTAGAAAAGATATGAAGAATATTTGAAAAGAAAGTTCTTTTTTATCTAATACAACTTATAATAGTAGCAATATCTATCTACGGTGTAGAAAAGAATTTTTTTATATCTTGGGACTTAAATTTTTGGAGATCTTTTATAGATTTCAGAAATATTATTATAGCCGAAGAAATTGCCGATAAAAAACAAGAAATTGTACTTATATGAATAGACGAAAAATTTTTCAATGAGGAAAAAATTCCGGTGCAGCTACTACATAGATGATATTATGCTAAAGCAATCAAAAATATAA
>Ga0172367_10001961_pt1 | contig 29042 bp, 26 predicted proteins | sample Lak10m_FD_114542 | JGI IMG/M metagenome (GOLD analysis project Ga0172367, IMG submission 114542) | Freshwater microbial communities from Kabuno Bay, South-Kivu, Congo - kab_022012_10m | ecosystem: Environmental > Aquatic > Freshwater > Lake | place: Democratic Republic of the Congo: South-Kivu...
ATGTTCACCTTGCAGGTGATACAGAAGTAGATCGAAAACTACCAACCGAATCTCGTATTCATATTCTGACACAAAACTCGGGTCGCGGCGCGCTTTCTTCGTGACCTGTTCATAACTCGCGCCGCAAACGGGACAGGTGATCACATAAAACGTGTGCTTTGTAAATTCGTCCACGCGCACACCCAGCGTATCGCCATGATTCTCCGCCAGGTGATTGTGGACTTCCGACCGTTTACCGCTAAACTCGCAATAGGGACATTTGAACATGACGATATTCGGTACTCGATAATTCGATTTTCAAATATCGAGTACCGCTTCTCTCTTAAGCCGCAACGGGTTCTGCCGCTTTGGGCTCTTCCACACCGACGGCTTCCGCCACCAACTGAATGATGTCGCGGACTTCGATCTTGCCTTCGTTGCCGGTCGTTTTGACCGCGTCGGAGTACATGACCATGTCTTTGGGACAGGTGACGATGAAGAGTTGGGTCTTTGCGTTTGCGCCTTCACCAAAGGTGGTCAATGCTTCCTTGATTCGGTTCTCGGCGGGACGCTCCCCAGGCGCGACCTTGCCCATCCAAATTTGACCGCCGCCTGCGCCGCAGCAGAACGAGTTCTCGCAGTTGCGCGGCATTTCGACGAATTCCACGCCGAGCAGTTCAAGCAACTTGCGCGGAGCGGTGAATCCGCCGTTGTAGCGACCGAGATAGCACGGGTCGTGGAAGGTGACTTTGTAATTCGATAACTTATTCTTGATCGTGAGTTTGCCTTCTTCAATTAACTTAAGCAAGGTCACGGTGTAATGCTTTACTTCAAACGTCCCACCAAATTGCGGATACTCGTTCTTGAGCGTGTTGAAGGAGTGCGGGTCAGTGGTGACGATCTGCTTGAATTGCGCTTTGCCAAACGCCGCGATGTTCTGCTCAACGAGTTGCTCGAACAGACCTTCTTCACCCACGCGGCGCACATCGTTGCCAGAGTTGGATTCGTTCTGATACATAATGCCGAAGTCCAAGCCGCCTTGGTTGAAGAGCCGCGCAACCATTTTTGTATTCGGAATGACGCGTTCATCGAACGACGCAGTATCACCGACAAACCACAAATGCTCCACGGGTTCTTCAGTCGCGTTCTTGACCGGGAATTCCATTTCCTTTGCCCACTTGCCGCGCAGACGTTTGCCTTTGCTCATCCAGTTGCCGTTAGTGGCGAGAGATTGAAGCGCGTTCTGCACGCCGCTGTCAATTTCATAGCCGTCGATCAACATGCGGCGGCGGATATCCACAATATCTGCCATCGGCTCATTGCCGACCGGACACACACGCACACAGGCATAACAAGTGGTACAAGACCAAACCGCTTCGGGGGAGATGACCGTTTCAGTAAGCGGCAATCCCAATTTTTCAGGGTGACCGCCAAAGGTGGCTTCTTTGAGAAGGTAGCGCTTGTTCACTTCCAATGCAGAAGGTGAAAGCGGACGTTGGTAGAAGTTTGCGGGGCAAACATCCTGGCAGCGATTACACTGCACACAAGCATACGCATCGAGCACCCGCGTCCATGCAAGGTCGTGGACGTGTTTCGCGCCCGGGTCAAAGCGCGTCCCTTCGATCACTTTGAGCGGAACGGCGGGGTCGAGTTGTCCGCGTGGGTTTTGCTTGGCAAGACCCAAATTGACCGGCGACATGAAAAAGTGAGTGTGCTTGGAACGCGAAAGATACGGGATGATGAACATCACCCAGCCAAGGCTGATCCACCACGCTACATGCACGCCGATTTCAGACGCGCCAAAAATGCCGTTGAGGAAACTGGCAATCGGCATGAAGGGGTCGGGTCCCTCAGTGAGGCGGAATGCCTGACTCATCAAGCGTGCGCCGACGTGCATCACGACGAAGACATCCACCACAAGGGAGTCTCTGTTCTGCCCGCCCGCCTTCACTTTGGGGTTGAGCAAAACATTATCGCGGAAGGTAAGCGCCTTATCCTTCGTGATGAAGCGGCGCACAAAAAAGACTGTGATGGCAAGAAGCAGAAATCCGCTCATCACATCGGCGATGAGGTTGAAGGTGTTGATCAACCCTGTGGGGACGTTTTCATAAGGAAGGTGCTTGCCGCCATACACCAGGTCAAACCCGGGGACGAGTCCTTCGAGCGCATCCATGAGATTGACAACCGCATACGTGATGAGACCAAAGAAAAGCCCCATGTGAATGGCGCTCAAAACCTTGCGCGCCTTGAAAATGGTCTGTTGGAACAAAACCGCAACGCCCGCTTTGAGCAGGCTGCCGGGAATGTTCTTCAGTTCAGGGGCTGGGCGTCCCTTGCGGATGGAATCAATGATGGTCTTGAAACCATGATAGGTGAACCCCACCGATGCGAGCGCCGCCAATGCAAAAATGATCGTTTCAACTGGTGTTAACAACGTACCCTCCCGAGAAAATCCCTCATCCCCAACCCTTCCCCCGAAGGGGAAGGGAGTCCCCTCTCCCTATGGGAGAGGGCTAGGGTGAGGGAATATATTTACAAAAGTTCGAGCATCGCTTCCGCGACTTCAAACAGGTCGGCGGTGGCGCCATAATGCGCCACGTTGAAGATCGGCGCTTTCTTATCGGTGTTGATGGCAATGATCAACTCGGCGCTTTTCATACCCTCTAGGTGTTCCGGTGCGCCGGAGATACCCAGCATGAGATACAACTTCGGCTTGACCTTGAGACCCGATTTGCCCACCTGACGGGTGCGGGGCAGCCAGCCTGCATCCACCACAGGGCGAGAAGCGGAGACGGTTGCACCAAGCGCCTGCGCGAGTTCTTCGGCAAGTTCCACGTTCTCTTTGCCGCCGATACCACGTCCGATGGAAACCAACTTCGCCTGAGCCGTAATATCCACATCGCCGCCAGCAGGCTTGATGGCTTCAACAAACTTCACCTTCAAAGAACCGGCATCCACAGGAGAGGCGATTGCAGTCGCCGCCGTGGACCCCTGACCCGCTTCCACGGGGAAGGAACCGGCGAGACATGCGATCACAGCCATATCGCCTTCGGGGGCAACTTCTGCCATCAACTTACCGCCGTAGACCTGGCAACTCACAACGAAGCCGCCACCTTCGGCACGAATGTCTTTGGCGTACGCGGCACACGGAGCGCCGGTCTTGGCAGAAAGCCACGCGGCAACATCCATGCCGGTCACGGTCCAGCCGAAGAGCACAGCCTTCGGTGATTTTTCTTTGACCAAGGCTTCGACGATCTTGGCGTAGGCTTCAGGGTTGAATCCGCTCAAAGACGCATCATCAATATGAAGGGTCGAATCAGAGGCGAAGACGTTTGCATCCACACCGCTTCCGATCACGACTGCAACTGCCTGCCCTCCCAAAGCGGATGCCAATTCCTTGGCTTTTCCTACCATTTCAAAAGACACATCAGAGAACTTGCCATCCATGTGCTCGGTGATTACGAGAATATCATTACTCATGTTTGCTCCTTGTAAGCCATCATACCCTAACGGGCACTTTCCCCAACCCTTCCCCCGATGGGGAAGGGAGTCCCCTCTCCCTGTGGGACGTGTGCCCGTCAGGGTAGAGGGCTAGGGTGAGGGAAACTATGCTAATCCTTTGCTCTTCAACAGTTCCACGATCTTCGCCGCAACTTCTTTGGACGAACCTTCGATCATCTCGGCATGACCTGTTGCAACAGGCGGAGCCATGTTCTTGAAGGCAAGCCCTGTACTGGCATCGCCGGAAGGTGAAACGGTTTCAATGGTGGCGGTCTGCGCCATCTGGCGGACTTTGCTCACAGGCGCGTAGCGCGGCGGCTTGGGAGCAGCCTGCACACCCGCAACAAACGGCATGGATACGGAATACTTTGCACCTGCGCCGCCTGCAAATTCTTTGTTCACCGTGGCAGAATCACCGCTGGCTTCGATGGAACTTACGCCGCCAATGTAGGGCATATCAAGGTACGCCGCGATCATCGGACCGATCTGACCATCGAGGTCATTGGAAGCCTGCACGCCCGCGAAGACCATGTTCGCGCCCATGCCTTTGATGGCTTCGGCGAGCCCCTTGGCTTGCATGTGCGAATCAGCGGCGGGTTCATCGGCGGTGATCTTCACGACCTTGTCTGCGCCTTTGGCGAGGGCAAGGTGAAGAACGTTATCCAACTCGCCGATCAGATCCACGCCGACCACGGTCACTGTCCCACCGACAGCTTCCTTGATCAGCACAGCCTGCTCGATGGAATGCTCGTCCCATTCGTTGAGGACGAAGTCCACCGAGTCAAAATCCACATTCGTGCCGCTGACGGGGAGGTCATCGGCAATGCTGGGGATATGTTTGATTGCTACAACTATGTTCATTCAGTTCTCTCCTTGAATGTCGTTGCGAGGAGCGCTCTTTGCGACGAAGCAATCTCCACAATCGCAGGAGATTGCTTCGGGCTATCGCCCTCGCAATGACATGAATTTTATTTATTCACCACGCATAGACTTATCGAGCAGTTCCAAAATATCCAACACATCCACATGCTCATTGCCAGTGGATTTGACTGCATCGGCGAAGCGTGAAACTTCGAACGGACAAGCCACTGCCAGAACATTTGCGCCGGTGGAAGCGGCTTCCATTGCGCGTTTTTCAGAGAGGCGCATGGTGGTGTGTTTGGCGGTGAATGAGTCCATCCACATGCCGCCGCCGCCACCGCCGCAGCAATAGCCGTTCTCGCGGTTGCGTCCCATCTCGACCAGTTCCACACCGGGGATGGCTTCGAGCAGTTGACGAGGCGCATCATATTCGCCGTTATGACGACCGAGGTAACATGGATCGTGGTAGGTGATCTTCTTATTGACAGAGTGCTTGAGCATCGGCTTGAGTTTGTCCAAGTGACGCGCAAGGAAGGTGGTGTAGTGAACGACAGGACGTTCAAAACCATACTTCGGATACACGTTCTTGAAGGCGTTCAACTCATGCGGACCGGTGACAACGAGTTCGTCCCATTCATACTTGTTGAAAGTTTCGATGTTGTACTCGGTCATCATCTCGAAGAGACCCTTCTCACCAGCCAGGCGCTGGGAGTCGGCGTCGTCTTTTTCTTCCTTGCCGAGAATGGCGAAGTCAATGCCGAGGGCGGTGAAGATGCGAGCCGCCGCAGATGCCGCGTCAATGCCGCGCGGGTGGTAGGAAGGATAGGAACCCACATACCAAAGCACATCCACTTTGCGACCGAGGTCTTTGATGACGGGGATTTCAACGCCCGCGTCTTTGATCCAGGCGTCGCGTTTGCGCTGCGGCTGCCCAAGCGGATTGCCGCTCTTGGCGGTGTTCTCGAATGCCTGCTGCAATTCATTCGGCACGAACTTGCCGTCAAGGATCGCCTGCTCGCGGGCGGCGGGCATGATCTTGACCATATTCACTTCTTTAGGGCAGACGCGCAGACAGTTGGCGCAGGTGGTGCAAAGCCACAATTCGGGCGCTTCGGTCAGGTCCATGCCGGTTTGGGCATAGCGGTACAACTTGCGCGGACCGTAATTGCCGACCACATCCACCGGGCAGACGGCAACGCACTTTGCACACTGGTAGCAGTTTGCAAAGGATTCTGCGTTGGGGATGTCTGCGATCTTTTCGATCAGCTCGGGTGTGTATTCGGTGATCACCCGCTGTTCGAACATGCGGTTCCAGTGACCAGAAACGTCAATGCCATCTACAACGATATTTTCTTTTTGGATTGCTTTCGCTTTTTCATACTTAGGTGCCATGAAGTATGGTCTCCTGTTTTTGATCCGTAATTCGTGATACGTAATTGTGTTATCGCTCTTTACGTTTTACGAATTACGATTCACGATTTACTTGTTTACGCTCTTGAACTCTTCTTCAAACCCAGCAACCTTCGCGCCATGTTCGGCAGGGTGGGCATCAAACCGTTAAACTCTCTGCTCAAACGCCAACTGGTGGTTCCGTACAAGTACACACTGTAGGAACAAGCCAGAAAGGCGCTGTTGGCGAAGGGAGCGCGTTTCGCGTCACTGACCAACTCATCCACGAACAGACCGGTGCCCTCACCGAATTTCGCGCTCATGGCGCTCACCGCACCAACACGGACGTATCCATCGGCAAGGTTTTCGGCTTGCAGGTTGTGGGCGCTGCCCGCCAGCAAAGGCAGAATGCCCGTGCCTACGGTTGGGTCCCACAGCCAGCGCGTCCACAGCCAGTGCTCATTGGGCGAGATGTTGTGCAAAAGTCCGGTGGCGAGTTCGAGCGCGAGCCTTGTATCGAGAGCGTTGACCTTCTCCACGAAGGATGCCACACGCACAGAGACGGGGGCTTCGCCGTGCAACAACTGCTTGAAGAGCGAGTAGTCACCCTGCTCAAAATAGTTGATGATCGTCCGCGCGTTCGCTTTGGTGTGCGCGACAGCGTCGGCGATCTCAGCGAAGGAAGAAGCCAGGGCGGTTGAATCAGATTTCAGATTAAGAAAGAGGCGGGTGTGTCGTTCCGCCATTTCATCTGCTATCGAGATCACATCCTCCGGCGCAACCTGTTCCAACGCCTCTTGCAAGGTGGCTTGCAATTCGGGGTCGTCGGGTCCTGTCTTTTGCTTGATGATGTGACTCTGGCGCTGAGGTAAAGCCATGGTTAGGCAGCCGCCATTGCTTTGCGGATGGATGCCACAGCACGCGCGGCAGCGAGACCGGCTTCGGAGATGGAGTCGTCGAGGTCTGAGGGACCAGCGGCAGCGCCTGCCACGAAGATGCCCGGCACAGAAGTAGCCACAGGGTCGAGACCACCGGTGCCGCCCGCTTCAATGAAGCCGTATTTGTTCTGCTGCACGCCGAGAGTTTGCGCAATGGCGCGGGTTCCGGCGCTGGGTTCCATGCCTACGGAGAGAACGACCATATCCATGGTCACTTCCATCGGGCGGCTCATGGTGGTGTCTTCACCACGGATCAAGAGCTGGTCGCCCTTTTTGAGCACTTCACTGATGACACCCTTCACATAATTGACCTTGTGTTTTTCCTGGGCGGGCCAGTAAATTTCATTTTCCCAATAGCCATACATACGCATGTCGATGTAGAAGATCATCACTTTGCTATCGGGCAGTTGTTCGCGGATTTCAATGGCTTGCTTGCTGGCAATACCGCAGCAAACCTTGGAGCAATATTCATTGCCCAACTGGCGGTCACGCGAACCCACGCACTGAATGAAGGCAATTTTCTTTGGCGCTTCGCCGTTGGACGGACGAACAACCTTGTGTTCCTTCAACATCTTTTCGAGGTCGGTCAGGGTGATGACATCGGGGAAGGAGTAGTAGTTGTAATACTGGGTGGCGCGACCGGGATCGAAATGCTGGAAGCCGGTGGCGATGATGATGGCGCCCACATTGAGGGATTCGGCTGCCCCGCCCGCTTCAACTTCGACGGTGAAGTTGCCAGCGCTGCCAGACATTCCCTTCACTTCGGTCGAGTACTTCACTTCGATATTGGAATTTCCAGTAACGGCAGACGCCAATTCGCCCATCGCTTCTGACGCATCGCGCCAGTGGTGGGTGAGTTTGGCGTAGTTCTCGCGGTCGGGGGTACCGCCGAGGCGTTCGCGTTTTTCGAGCAGAATGACTTCCCCGCCGAGTTCAGCCGCAGAACGGGCTGCTTCGAGTCCCGCAGGTCCGCCGCCGATGACCAACACTTTGTTTGACATGAATCCTCCAAAATTTTTAACCACAGAGATCACGGAGTTCACAGAGATTCTTTTTTTGTTTTTCTCAGTGTTCTCTGTGTGCTCCGTGGTGAAAAGGTCTTATCCGTACACTACAGGCGCGTCTGCGTCCTGCCAGGTGATGCCCGATTTCTGTCCCGAGCGGATCAGTTCAAGATCGCCCTGGAATTCATCCCAATACTTCTGCCAGTTGATGCCCAGCTTATCGAGGAAGGGGCGCCAATCGGTGGAGTGCCAGTGGAACTGCACCACGCGGAAGGGATGCGCTCCCATTGCCAAAGCCGCCATCTGCGCATCTGAAAGAACGGGGATGCCCACTTTGCGGTCGTGTGCTTTGGCAGAGAACTGACTCTTGTCGAGGGTGGTCACGCAGCCGGTATCATGTGTCACGGTGACATCGGGGTTGACTTCGTTCTTCATCACCTCGATCTTGCGCAGGGTGGAGAAGGAACGGGTGAAGTCACGTTCTACGAGCACATGGCGGAAGCCAAAGCCGCAACAATCGAACCAGGTCGAATAGTCTGCTACATTGATACCCAAGGACTGAAGTGTACCGGTCACGGTTGCGGTGCGCTGACCACCGTAAATATCGGGGTCGTAGATCGCATCTTCTGCCACGATCTTGTAGTAGTGGCAGGCGGGGTGAACGGTGGCGGTGATCATGCTCATATCCACGGTTTGTTTTTCAGCAAAGCGTTTGCGCATGGCATGAATCCATTCGCTGTAATGGACAAGTTCTTCGGGGATGACGAGGGGTTTACCCATCTTATCCAACACGCGGCGCACTTCGTCACGCAATTCTTTGTGATGCACCAACTGCTCGCGGATTTCCTTGTAGTGTCCGTAGGAAGTTCCGCAGTGGATCATGGGGAAGTAGCCGGTTTCGTGCGCGGCGGCAAAGTTGCGGATCATCACCGCAGCCTGAGCCACAGCGTTGGATGTCGCCGAGGCGTAATAGTTCCAGCCGGTGCAGGAGGTCTGATCGGTGGGGTCAATGTAATCCAAATTGAACTGACGGTGCAGCCAAAAGATGGAAGAGGTGTAGCCGGGGATGTGTCCGCACTGACCGCAGGATTTGTGGTGCCAGGTGTGATCTACGGGAATCTTCTTGGTGCGACCATATTTGGTCTTCACTTCAATATGATTCTCTGGCACACGCTGAACAACGATCTCGCCCTTGGCTTCGAGCTCGAACAGCGCCTCACGAATATCGTGAGTGGGCGCCAACTCGGGGTCGCGTACTACGGACTGTGATTTTCGTTCAAGGATTTCTTCTACGGTTGTCATGGTTTCGGTCATTATCGTCTCCAAATGAGAAGTAATTGGTGATTGGTAAATGGTAATTACCACTTACTATTTACCAATTACCCCTCCTCCAATTCTTCCTGCATCACGTCTGCCAATAAATCGTACAAACCTTCGTCGATCTCTTTGATAATGTCCATGTTGCCGGTCTCGAACCAGATGGTGTAGAGTTCGAGCAGGGTTTTGCGGTCGGTCTTCCACGCCGCATCGGTCACGCCGCGCAGCGTATCCACGGGGATGGCTTTACGCCAGACAGGCATATTCTTGGAGAACTCCCCCACCCACGGACCCCAGTCGGGGAAGAAGTCGGGCTGGAGCATATCCGGCGAAACCTGATTGCCCTTGAGCATGACCTTGTAGATCACGCGGCTGTACCCTTGCAGCACGTCTTTGGTTTCCTGCAAGCCGTTGTTCACAGCCACTTCACGCAGCAGGGTTACAAGTCCGCCCGGGTTGTTCTGGCGCGGACAGCGCACGCAGGAGAAGCATTGGGCGCAATTCCAAATATCTTCCGAGATAATGTCGTAAATGCGGACTACATCTTCACGCGCCATCGCCTGGGCGATCACGCGCGGGCTATAGTCGTAGAAGCGCGCCGAAGGACAGGTTGAAACACAAATGCCGCACTCGTAGCATCCATACAGGAAGTCTTCGTAGCGCGGGTCGTTCTTCACCTCAAGAAAGAGGCGTTCTTTTTCTTCGTAGGAAACTTCGGGATGGCGGTCTTCCAGTTTGCCGGGGTTCCAATTTTCCTGGGTCGTTGGCATGTTGCCTCCTGAAAAAGAGACTAGAGATTAGATGATTAGAAAAACCATTCTCTAATCTCTAGTTATCTAATCTCTAAAATCCGATTACCGCGTCTGCATCGCACGCCATGTCATTGAATGCTGCGCCGCCGATCATTTCGACGCCTTCGATCATGTCGTCCATGGTATAGCCATGCAGGTCAAGGGAAGGCTGGCAAACGAGGAAGCGCACACCGATTTCTGCTGCCTGTTCGATGAAGAACCTGAGTTCCTTGCCGCCGCCACCCTTGCGAGGAATAATGATCTTATCGCCATTATCCTTCGCCACGCATTGCGGACCGTTCATGGTGAAGTAGATGCACACTTCATTATCCATGGCCGCGCCAGCCGTGGCGAGGAAGAACGGGGTTGCCGTCCGTTCCGGGTCTTTTTCCCCGTGGGTTTGTACGTACAAAATTCTCTTTGTTTCCGGGTCGTTCGTCTTCCACACGCTCATACTGCCCTCTCCTTATAAAAAGTAGGTCACGCTTGAAGCGTGACCTACTTTTTATTAGATAAACAACTGCACATCCGCGTCTGCGGCATATTCAAGGAACATTGCCGCCCCGCCTACGGTACATTCCTTGATAAAGTCTTCTTTCTTGAAACCGAATACATCCATCGTCATCTGACAACCGATCATCTTTACATCGAGGTCAACGCACATATCGCGCAGTTCCTCGATCGAAGCCACACCTTTGTTCTTGAAAGTTTGCTTCATCAAGTTGGTTGCCATTGCTTCAAAGCCCGGCACGTTTGCCATCAGCAAATTGGGCATGGGCCAAGAGATGTTTTGAAACCCTTCAGGACCAAAAGGCATTTTCATTGGCATGGCAGGGTTTCCAAGCGGAGAAACCTGCATATGCAGATCGGATTTGAGTAAAGGCAGCCCATAAAAAGTGAAGAAGATGCCCACATCCCAGCCCATGGCGCCAGCGGCACTGGCAAGGATGAATGGCGGGTAAGCCCAGTCCAGGGTCCCTTTTGAAGCGATCAAAGCAAGTCTCTTCGGAGCGTTTGGATCAGATTTTGACATAAGAGCCTCTTCTTAAAGTTAGATATGAAAGCGAAGTCAGTGTTATTTCTTCTTCAAGAAGAAGACAAACTTGCCGTCTTCTGTGGTTGAACGAAGCAATTCATTGCCGGTCTGGCGGCTCCATGCTTCCATATCGGGGGGAGCGCCTGGGTCGGTTGCAACCATTTTCAAGATCTGACCCGATTGCATTTCCTTGATCGTCTTGGTCGTTTTTACGACGGGCATGGGGCAAAGCATTCCAGAACAATCCAATACCTGATCTTCTTTAATCACTTCATCTGTCATTTGAGCCTCCTTTGGGGCTACCGAATGATAATAAATTGGCAGGGGATTCACCATCCCCCACACAAGGGAATTTTTCTCCCCCGCAGGGGGGAGAAGAGCTAATTCGGATATAATCATTATGCATCTTAAAGTATTATTCTCCAATAGCCATGCTTAAAAATATCGAAGCCTTATACAAATCAAATCGTTTTTTATTTTTCTGCTCAGTTACCGCTGGTTATCCATCCTGCCTGCGTTATTTGTACTGACCACAGAAAAAGAAACCTTGCTGTCACCGTACCTGACCTTCGCAGTTGTGTTGGCGGCAAATGCGATCATCTCCCTGTTTAATCGCAAACTAAACCAGGCAGTTACCCAATACCCCCTTTTATTAAGTGCTGATATTCTCTTCTCCACCTTCATTGCTGCCGTCAGCGGCGGCATTCACAGCCCCTATTATTTATACCTGCTTAGCCCCTTACTCGCTGGAGCCTTTTTCTTCCAATCACGAGGGGCATTCTTTGCCTCCCTTTTCTTCACCCCTCTCTACCTCCTTTCGGGTGGAAGCATCACCGACAACTCATGGGGCTTAAGCCTGCTCGTCACCCACCTGGCTGGCATTTGGCTGTTGCCGCTTCTTTTTTCGTATCCATCCACTTTATTAAAAAGCGTCAACCATGCAACAGAAGAACTTTCCGCGGCGCACCGCCAGTTGGAGATCATCCACGACCTGACCGTTCTACTGCAAGCCGCGCCAGACCTGCTCTCAGTTCAAGAACGGGTACTTGGAGCCGTCACCACCGAGTTGGGTTTCTCCAAGGCTGTCGTCGCATTGGTAGACCCCGCCAAAGAAGAACTGGGCGGCTGGCTGGTCTATCCGCGTGACGAAAGCTTCCCAAAGATCAACCCCATTTCAATGAAATCTGAAAATGGGCTGATCATAAAATCCATGCTCAACCGCGAAACACTTCGTTCTGACGGAGAGCTGCTTATCAACGATGTTCCGCTCAACACGTGGCTGGCTCAAAACGGCTGGTTCATTACGCCGCTTTATTTGCGTGAACACCCGGTGGGGCTCTTTCTCGTTGATGAAGCCAACCTGACCCGTGAAAGGGAAGTTACGTTGATGACGGTTGCGAATCAGGCTGCGCTCGCGCTTGGTACCACCATCCTATGCATTGACCGCGCCCGACGCCTCGCCATCGAAACCGAACGAAACCGCATCGCCCGCGATATTCACGATACCGTGGCACAATCCCTTTTTGGCATCGTGTACTCGCTGGATGCCTGCATTACCATGCTGCCACAAAGGGCAGAAGACGTCCGCATTGAACTGACCGAACTGCGCTCACTGGCAAACAACGCCCACGATGAAGTGCGCCGCTCAGTCTTTGACCTGTGGCCCTCCGCCCTCACCATTGAACTTTTCATGGCAGACCTGACAAATTACATCAATAGCTGCTGCCATCCGCGTTCCTTCAATATCATCTTCAATCACCATGGCGATTTCAACTCCCTCTCCCCAGGTTTACGCCGAACCATTTACCGCATGGCACAAGAAGCGCTGGCAAACTCAGCGCGGCACTCGGGCGTACAGTCTGCCCGCCTGTGTTTGGCGGTAACAGACCACGATATTTATCTGGATATTTCAGACCAGGGCAAAGGGTTCGATCTTTCAAAAGCCATGTCTCGTAGCCAAAACCGCGAGCATTTTGGGCTGCAAGGAATGCAAGAACGCGCCCGCGCCTTGGGCGGCGATTGTGTGATCGCATCCAATCTTGAGGCAGGGTCACGAGTGATGATCACCCTCCCCACCCATGGGCACCCCCATGCCTGAGCCTATTCGCATCCTCATCGTAGATGACCATGCCGTAGTCCGCAAAGGGCTGGCAATGGTCCTTCGTCTGGAATCAGATATTGAGGTTGTGGGCGAAGCGGAAAATGGACTTCTTGGGCTGGAGGCGGCTAAAAATCTACATCCCAATATCGTGCTCGCAGACCTGGTCATGCCGGAAATGGACGGGCAGGAAATGGCGCTTGCGCTCCGCAAGGCGGTGCCCGAGATCAAGATCATGATGCTAACAGGCACCGAAGTGGACGACCGTGTATTCGACCTGGTGGCAGCAGGTATTGAAGGCTATGTAATGAAGAATATCGAGCCAGCCGAGTTGGTGAGAGCCATCCATGCGATCGTGCATGGTGAAGCGTACCTGCACCCCAATGTGATGAAAAAGGTAATGGAACGAATGAAGCCGCATCACGAAATATCGGTTTCATTAACTCCGCGTGAAATGGAAGTTCTGGAATGGATGGCATCTTCGAACACCTATAAACAGATCGCGGCACAATTGGGCGTAGGGGAAGAAACGATCCGAAGTCACGCAAAGAATATCCTTGAAAAACTTCACCAACCGAATCGCGCACAGGCGGTTCTGACTGCCATGAAGATGAAACTGCTTGAACTGAGCGATTAACTTTTCAAATGATCTCCACTGAAAGTAGTTTTCTTGAATACCTGGGTGAACATTCTTTCGTTTATGAACGATTGGAACATCCCGCTGTGTTTACCTGTGCAGAAGCAGATGCTCACCACACAGGGATTGATGCAGTCAGCACCAAAAATTTATTCTTATGCGATAAAAAAGCCCACAGCATTTGCCAATAGCAGGCATCATACGATCCTACTGCAAGTATGAGAAAAACCATTTTCAGGGTTGTTTTTTACACAAGAAACATGTAATATGGAAATACTTTATTTTTTCGTTGTTTATTTCAAGGAGTTATATTATGTTCATGCACTCAAAACGACCTCGTGGGCAGGGTTTGCTCGAATACGCCCTGATTTTGGTACTGGTGGCAATTGTGGTCATTGCCGCACTAATGGCAATGGGACCCTGGATCGGCAACGTCTTCAACCAGATCAATACCAGCATCGCAGGTGTCTAAACCCCAATACAACCACAGTTTCACTGAAAACGCCCCAAAAAGCCCGTGTTGTCCATAGCACACGGGCTTTTTGTAATCCAGACCGCTCTTGGTATAATTCGCGCCTACAAAACTAGGAGCACGCATGAAATACCATATCTGGACCGAAGGCTGCCAAATGAACGTCGCCGACTCGCAGCGGGTTGGCGCGTCGCTGGAGCATCTCGGCTATTCCCTTACCGAAAACCCCGAAGAAGCAGACGTTATCGTTTTGAATACCTGTGTTGTGCGCCAGTCTGCCGAAGACAAGGCAATAGGGCGCGTCACTTCGCTTTCTCCTCTCAAAAAGAAAAACCCCAATCTCGTCATCAACCTGATGGGTTGCATGGTCGGTGTACGCGGCGCGGAGAAATTACGCGAGAAGCTTCCCTTTGTGGATGTATTCTCACCCCCCTCCGACCCGGGTCCGTTGATCTCGCATCTCACTCAGGGCGAAGTGCAATCTCTCGAAGATGCCGAGACCACCCGCCGCTTCTTGATGATGGACGAAGAACTCAAATTGCCGGTTGCCGAACAGGGCAAGACCGTCAGCGTACATGTGCCTATCGTCTATGGATGTTCACATGCCTGCACCTTCTGCATCATCCCCTACAAACGCGGCGTTGAACGTTCGCGCCCCGTCGGTGACATTGTAGGTGAAATCCGCTCGCTGGCAAAACAAGGGGTGAAAGAGATCACCCTGCTCGGTCAGATCGTAGACCGTTACGGCAAAGATATAAAGGATGGACCCAATCTTGCCGCATTGCTGCGCATCATCCATGAAGTGGAAGGCATTGAGCGCATCCGCTTCTTAACCTCGCACCCCAACTACTTCGATGATGAACTCATCCATGCCATTGCCGAACTGCCGCGAGTCATGCCGCACATTGAGCTGCCCATCCAAGCCGGTGATGATACCGTCCTCGAAAATATGAAGCGCGGATACACGCAACAACAATTCCGCGACCTCGTGGCAAAGATCCGCACACAAATTCCAGATTGCTCGATTGCAACAGACGTCATCGTAGGCTTCCCCGGCGAAACCGAGGAACAATTTATGGAAACCTACCGCGTCCTGGCAGACCTCAAACTGGATGTTGCCCATTTGGCTCGCTACTCCGTCCGTGAAGGGACCGTTGCCACCCGCCGCATGGTGGACGATGTGCCCGAAGAAGAAAAAATGCGCCGCCTGCACATGCTCGACGATCTGCAAGAACAGATACTGGGCGAGATCAACGCCAAATATCTCGGTCAGACTGTGGATGTACTCTTCGAAGAAAAGGTCAAAGGTCGCTGGCGCGGACGCACCCCCACCAACAAACTTGTCTTTGTCGAATCAGAGAGTGATCTGCGCGGTAAACTGTTGCCGGTACAAGTCACTTGGACGGGTCCCTGGTCGATGCAGGCAAATTTGATAAGACAGCCTGCTGAATTGATTTCGTTATAATTACGTAGGGGCGGGGTAACCCCGCCCCTACACATTCACGGGGGTTATAATTTCGCCAACATGTCTTTCATTGAACTCTTTAATACCTTTGCCAACAACCTGTTACCCATCATGCTCATCACCACGGCAGGGTACATCCTCGGCAAAGTTCTCACCATCGATTCGCGCAGCATTGGGCGCATGGTATTCTACATTTTCAGTCCCTTGCTGGTATTTAACTTGATGGTCACAAGCCAGTTAAACCTGAAACAGGCACTGCTCACTGTAGGGTACACCGCTGCCATCATCACAGTAATGGGGGTATTCGCATTTCTCTTTGGAAAAATATTCAAACTGGAACGCGCACACCTGCTTGCGGTCGTCCTCACGGTTGCCTTTGGCAATACCGGCAACTACGGTTTACCCTTGGTCAAATTTGCTTTTGGAGATGAAGCGCTGGCAGTTGCCTCCATTTTCTACGTTACCACCACCATCCTGTTCAATACTGTGGGTGTGGTCATTGCCTCACTCGGACATTTGGATTTGAAATCCGCTATACTGGGTGTGTTCAAGTTGCCCATTCTTTATGCTGTTGTCGTCGCCCTCGTGGTCAAAGGTTTTGGGTTGCACATTCCATTACCCCTCTCGCGCACCATTGAGATCGCAGCGAACGGAGCCATCCCTGCCATGATCATTCTTTTGGGGTTGGAACTTGCCCGCATTCAATGGTCGCAAAGCATTCGTGCAACCAGTTTGGGTGTGGCAATCAAATTACTTTTAGGACCCGTCGTCGGTTTACTTTTTGCCAGCCTGCTCGGCATGAGCGGACACACCCGTCAGGGCAGTGTGATCGAATCTGCCATGCCTGCCGCGGTTGCCACCACCGTTGTGGCAACCGAATACAAACTGGAACCATCGCTCGTCACTGCCATCGTTTTCTTTGGCACCCTGCTCAGTCCGCTTACGCTTACGCCGTTGATCGTTTTCTTATCGAGGTAACCTGCCATGTCTGCCATTCGTCAAAGGATGTTATCCATCATCGTCGTCACCCTTCTCGTGGCAACCCTCTCCCCGTCGTGGAATCAAGCCCAGGCGCAGGCAGGAATCGCCGTGGAAAACCCGCAGGCGCAATCAGAGTTTGGAAGGTCGATCAAATTCACAGCGAAGATCACAGCCGCCAGTCCCATCCAACAGGTATCTATTTTATTTCGCGGCGCCAATGAAGAAATCACCCGCGTGGAAACCCTCACCCCCAGCGCAGACGGCGCAGTGGAATTTACGTACGATGCTTCGCTCAATATCTTCCCGCCCTTCAGTTGGGTGGTGTATTGGTTTCAGGCAACCCTTGCAGACGGCAAGACCTACACCAGCGAGCAATATCGTTTTCAATATATTGACAACCGCTTTCCGTGGCGTGAAGTTTCACAGAACAATGTCACTGTCCATTGGTACGGCGGCGACGATGCCTTTGGCGTTTCTGCGTTGAATGCTGCGGCAACCGGTTTGCTTGGCATGAAAGACATTGTGCCCATCTCACTGACAGAGCCTGTGCATATTTACATCTACGCCGTAGAACAAGACCTTATTGATACCATGCTGCTTGGCGGGCGCGAGTGGGCGGGAGGTCATGCGCACACAGACCTTGGTGTGGTACTGGTTGCCATTCCGCCGGGGGCGGGGCAGGTAAACGAAATGGAGCGGCTAATTCCGCATGAACTGGCACATGTGATGTTATACCGCTGGCTGGGACCCAATTATGAGAAACAGCCCGTATGGCTGATCGAGGGGATTGCTTCGATGATGGAAATTTACCCCAACCCCGATTACGCCCGCGTGCTGGAAATTGCCAGCGCCAACAACACCTTGATCCACTTTAAAGACCTGTGCGCCACTTTCCCCGCCGATACCGGGTCGGCGTACCTGGCGTATGCCCAGTCTCAATCCTTTGTCACCTACATCCGCGATTCGTTTGGCGTTTCGGGTATCACACGGCTCACCAGCGCCTACAGTGACGGCTTTGAATGTAACCTTGGCGCAACCAAAGCGTTAGGCTCTTCGCTCGACCAACTAGACCTGCGTTGGCGGCAGACTGTTCTGGGACAAAACAGCGGCGGCATCGCATTCTTTAATTTACTGCCTTTCTTTGTGTTGCTTGCCTTGGTGATGATGGTTCCGCTGTGGAGCATTATTGATATGTTCATCAGGAGCAGAAAAAATGCAGCCTGACCCCGGCGAGATCATCCGCGCCCATGTTTGGGTAAAAGGACGGGTACAGGGCGTGGGCTTTCGCGCCCATGTAGAGTACGCCGCCCGCAAGATCGGCGGTTTAACCGGCTGGGTGCGTAATGTTGGATATGACATTGTGGAAGCCATTGCCGAAGGACCACGCGAACAGATCGAGCGCCTGATCGAGGCAATGAAAGAGGGTCCGCGCATGTCGCGGGTGGATGAAACCAAGGTGGAGTACGAACGTGTTACAGGGGAATTTAAAGAGTTTGGTATGAAGAGAAGCGCATAACGCGCGTTATGTAAAACCCAACCCGCGTTCTTTTAGCGAAACCCACTTTCCAGAACCGATCACCAAATGGTCTAGCACATCAATATCAAGTAATTTTCCGGCTTGTACCATGGCGCGGGTAACGGCAACGTCATCGGGGCTAGGGGTTGGGTCGCCGCTGGGGTGGTTGTGAGCAACAATAACCGCAGAGGCATTGGCGCGGATGGCATCTTTGAATAACTCACCCACCCGCACTTGTGAAGAATTGACTGAGCCTTTGTATACTTCCAACACTTCCAAAACGCGGTTTCTTCGATCCAACAAAATCACCCGTAAATGTTCCTGCTCCAAAGCAGACATTTCGTACTGCACCAGCGCCGCCGCATCTGCCGGGCTGTTGATGGACGGGCGTTCTTCTGGCGCTTCAAGGGTGAGGCGTCTGCCCAATTCAATGGCTGCCTGAATTTGAGAAGCCTTGGCTTCACCCATTCCATGCTGACCCATCAACTCTTTGAATGGCGCACGGTGCAGCCCGCGCAACCCGCCAAATTTGGTAAGCAGCCGCTGCCCCACCTCGACGGCATTTTCTCCCTGTACCCCCACCCGCAGCAAAATAGCGAGCAGTTCGGCATTCGTCAATGCCTGCGGACCGAGCGAAGCCAACCGTTCACGGGGGCGGTCTGCTTCATGGAGATCTGAAATTCGATAGGTTGGTTTTGGGTTCGTGTCTGTCATGGAATACCTCCCTGCTATTTTTTATTACGCTGAGGCTGTTGGTCAGCCTCAGCGCGTTTTATGGAATGGGTTCTTCCACCGCCTGAATGGAATCCACCTGCGCCTCGTTGCCTGTGCCGCTGCCTGGTGAGATGATCACAACATACTCGTAATCTCCGGCAGGCGGGTTGCTGTCGGCTGTATCCACGTCAATGAGAATACCGGTTTGTGGGGCAGCCCCAGCGCCATCCGGGTCGTGCAGGTCTGTCAGGTCTATAGTCTCGTCGTCCACTTCTCCATCCACATCTGTGGAGTAATCTTTTACGTTTGAATTCAAATCAGGGTCCTGGTTTTCACCCCAGTTAAAAACCTCGTAATATTCACGCCCATCAGAATAATGGCTGATGCCAATAATAATGTAATCAAGATAGACCGCACCGCCGTTATTCCATTCATACACCGCGAGATCGTAATTATTATCCGGCGTACTTTCCACTCGAATACCCAGAGAGATCACAACGTAGGTTCCATCGCTGATCTCCCCAATGGTATTGTTTGGCGATGTACCAACCCCCAAATCTGTGGGCGGCGAGACCTGCGAACTGCCTGCGGGCGGGGTGGAAACAACATCATACCGGCATGGCAGGGGTTGTCCAGTGTTTGTTGCGTTCGTATCCTGACATGTCGTGGGCGGCGGCGGGGGATATTCGCACGGCAAAGAATCGCCGTAATTATTTGCATTTGTATCATTACAAATGTTATTGGGCGGCTGTGTAGGAGACGGTGATGGAACAGGTGTGGTTGCAGTCGGAGATGGCGATGGAGGGGTTGTCGGTGTGGGTTCGGTTGCAGTTGGAGTGGCAGGCGTGGATGAGGGCGAAGCGGTCGGTTCGAATGTCACGAACTCCGGGTATGAAATTTCCGCGCCCGGGGTAAGGTACGATTCCGCCCATGCCATGGGGGTAAGCAGTTGCGGCATAAGAGGTTGAAGCACTGCAAATGGACGAGGGTTACCAGGGTCAGGCTCTAGGTTGGAGTTCATATCCGCGTTCACACTCCAAAACGGCATCAACCGTACTGCCAACTGCCCAACGATAAGGATCAGAATAATGCCAACAGGAATGATAAAGATGAGCAGGGTCCAATCCATGCGGTCGCGTTTTCCGATCAGGTTCATTTCTTGTTATCCTTTGCTGTTTCCAATGGGAGAGAAATGATGAAATTGCTGCCAGGCATGGTTTCTTCATCGTGCCCGGGGCTTTCCACACGGATGCCCCCGCCGTGTGCCTGCACAATGCCGCGCGCAATGGCAAGCCCCAGCCCGGGTCCGCCGCCTTTGAATTTTGTCTTGCCGGTGGAGTGTAAAAGCACCTCACCCGTCTGGTGGAATTTTTCAAAGATCAGTTCGTGCATTTCAGGGTCTATGCCGATACCGCTATCTTTTATGGTCACTTCGAGGTGAGGCGGTTCAGACCCGTTTACATATCTGGCGCTTACACCTACACAGCCGCCATCAGGGGTGTACTTAATGGCATTCATAATAAGGTGATGAAATACTTTTTTCATCATATCAGGGTCTGCTTTAATTTCAGGCAAGTTTAAAACCCCGTCTTCTTTAAAATTAATATTGCGTTCCTCAAGGGCAGGTGCAAATTCCTTGCGAACTCCCGCAATGATGGGCGCAAGCTGAATATTGTATTTTCGCAGGACAAGTGCATTATTATCAATGCGTGATACATCCAGCATACTATCCACCACATCGGTCATGCGTTCAGCGCCGTCTAAAATTCCCTGGGCAATATACAGTTTATCCGGGTCATCTTTCAGGTCCTGCGTAAGCATTTGAGAGTAACCCATAATGATCGTAAGCGGCGTACGAAGTTCGTGCGCTGAAATTTGAATAAAGTTACTTTTCGTCTTATCGATCTTGCGGAGGGTATCGTTTGTTTTTTCAAGCTCAACGGTTCGTTCCTTCAAACTTGCGGTCATCAGGTCGAACGAACTTGCCAGTTTTCCGATCTCATCGCCAGATTGAATGCCGGTACGGCGGTCGAGGTCTCCCTCTGCAATTGCTTGAGATGTATTCACAAGCGAATATAACGGCACAATGATCGTACGCCCAACAAAGAAGCCGATCACAGCTACAGCCAGTAATAATACAGTGAAAATAACCGCATAGATCAAACGGTTGTTCGCGCCAAACTGCACCACGAAATCAGCAGGTAACGCCACCGCAAAAACCGCCACCCGGTCATTCCCAACCTGTAAGGGAGCACGCCCAATGGAATACAACCGTCCGGCGATCTCAAACGTGCCGCCGGTCACCACCCCTTCTTCAGCTTTGGTGACTATATTTGAATAGGTTTCAGGCGTAATTCCAATGGTTGTCCACACCTCGGAATTGGCAGACCCAAAGGTTGTTCCCAATACTTGTCCTTCGGGGTCATAAATAATAATATCGGCAAGCGCATTTTGTTTGAACGTAGGCAAAATCGTTTCGATGGACGTGCCAACAATGATCACACCACTAAACTTTCCGCCTGCCGAGATGGGCAGGGAACTATAGTAATAAGGCTGTTCGTTCACGTAGTTCACGCCCAGCGCACGTCTCGGCTGTTCATTTGGGTTTTTACTCTTAAAAAATGGAACAACAATGGGAGAATTTGAAGCCCCAGTGTTTTTCTCTATAACCATGATCTCGCCAGAGGGGGTTCGCAATAAATGTAAAACTTCGTGCATTTCTGGAGACACAATAATTACATTTTCCACCACCCCCAGGGCAAAATACGGTTCAACAATACCGCGTATCTTTTCAAGGTCTTCATTTACCACCGCCTCTGCAAGCCCCTCTGTGAAAGCGATCTGCAACGCCTCATTCACTTGACGCTCTTCCAGATGCACAAAATTATCTGAAACCACCCTGCCCGCTTCAAGCAGTTGATTCGTCAAGCGTTCTTCCAAAGAACCGGTGACCAGGCGAGTTACAACATAGACCCCGATCACAGAAACGACCACAGTCAATAGAAGAAATGGTAAGGCGACCCGAACTCGAATACTCATGTGAAAACCAATACAAATCGGCTGATTTATTATACAAGTATCCGCATTCAAACGCCAGTAAATGTAACTTAATTTCAACGTCCAAGGGTTATTTTTCGGCTTTATCCCCATAAATGGATAAAAAACACGGGTTCCCGCTGTTATTCTTAAACGTGACCAGCCCCCCGTTTGCGCTTCATTCTTGCTTCAACCTGTTCTTTCCCTTCAAAACTTTAACCAAAACTCCAAGCGACCACAACTTACCCAGCCCCGTTCACTGATTTTCATCAGGCAGGTTCAACGCATACACAAATATGGCAAACCCTGAAAGCGCCAGAACAGCCCCAACCACCCCAGCCATCCAAAGCGGAATACCCCAAGAAGCAACATCCACCGGCAGCCAACCCAACCAAATGAGCAACGCCGCACTGCCAAGCAGAATATCTGTTGCACTCGTAAATAAAAGCACATTACGTTTCAAATTATCCTCTTTTCTTCAACCAATCGGTTAACTTCTTCGGCATCCAGGTATTGAGCACATCGTTGGGTTCCAGCCATGCGCGGCGGGCGGTTGCAATGCCGTAATGTAGAACATCAAAACCATCCCCGGCATGAGAATCGGTGTTGATGCTGATGAGCACGCCCAAATCTTTTGCGCGGCGGGCAAGCGCATCATCAAGGTCGAGGCGCGAGGGATGGGCGTTGATCTCCAGCGCCACACCTGATTCGGCGGCGGCAGGCAGGATGATCTCCATATCCAGATCTGCGCCTTCACGATCTGGAATTTCACGTCCGGTCGGGTGACCGATGATATCCACATGCGGGTTGCGGATGGCATTGAGCAATCGCTGCGTGACCTTCTCTCTCGGCTGGCGCAAGCTCGAATGGAGAGAGGCAACTACAAGGTCGAGTGAGGCGAGGAATTCATCGGGGTAATCCAACGAGCCATCGGCTTTAATTTCCACTTCGCTGCCATGCAGAATCAAAATCTTATCTCCCAATTGTTTTTGAATCTTTTTGATCTCAGCCGCTTGTTGTTTATGCCGTTCAATTGAAAGCCCACCTGCCACGCCGAGACTGACAGAGTGATCGGTGAATGCGATCACCTTCAAACCGCGTCGAATAGCCGCCTGCGCCATTTCAAGCATCGAGAGTTTGCCGTCACTGTAGGTCGAGTGCATGTGCAGATCGGTTTTGATATCTTTGATCTGGATCAATTTGGGGAGTTTGTTCGCCTTTGCCGCTTCCACTTCGCCGCGATCTTCGCGCAACTCCGGCGGCACGTATTGCAAGCCAAGCGTTTTATAAACTTCTTCTTCGGTGGCACAGAGAATCTCACCCTTGCCTTTGGTTTTGGTAAGCGCGTGTTCTGAAAGCGAAAGCCCCTGGTCAAGCGCGATCTGACGCAGTTTCACATTATGGTCTTTTGAGCCGGTGGAATATTGAAGCGCCGTACCAAACTTCTCTGGCGGGTGAACCCAAACCTGCGCACGCACGCCGTCAAAAAATTCGATGCTGGCTTTGGTATCTCCCCTGCCAAGTACACGTTCCACACCTTTGAGGTTGACGAAGGCTTCCATCACGGCTTTTGAATCTTTTGCCGCGACAAGAATATCGAGGTCGCCTACTGTCGAACGCATTCGGCGTAAACTTCCCGCAGGCTGGGCATCTACAACGCCTTTCACACTTTTCAACACGCTGACAATTTCCTGCGCCAAAGGATACGCCCTGCCCAACGGCAAGCGACCCGAACGGCGGGATAACGCGGCAATACCTTCCAAAATCGCCGTCTCCGATTTTGCACCCATACCGGGCAGGTCTCGCAGTTTGCCTGTTTTTGCGGCGGTTTCCAATTCTGCAAGCGTGGTGATGTTGAGGGTTTTCCAGATCAGCGCAATCTTTTTCGGTCCGAGCGATTGCACTTGCAGCCACCCTGCCAAACTTTCAGGGACTTCTTTTTTGACCTTCTCTAAAAATTCGAGCTTGCCGGTGGAAAGCAGTTCGTCGATCTTCTCTGCAATAGCTTTCCCCACGCCGGGGATATCGGCTAATTTTCCCTCTTTCCAATACTCGCTGGCTTCACGCCCAAGTGAATCCAAACTCTCGGCAGCTTTCCGGTAGGCGAGGGTTTTGTAAATGATCTCGCCTTTGATCTCGAGCAGGTTTGCGATCAGGGTAAATACACTAGCGAGTTGTTTATTGTTCATCATGGGATACCTCTCAAACGAAGAAAGAAGAAAAGATTAAAGTGTTTGCGTTCAGATTATACTCGGCAGAAAAATGAAACGCTCCCGTTTATTTCTCCCTGCCCTGATCGTCTTCAGCGCCGCTCTTGCCATCCTGCGTTTTAACTCGCTGCAAATCGGCACCTCCTACGACGATGCCAAATACATCATCCTTGCCGAAAGCCTCGCCAGTGGAGAGGGTTATCAACTCATCAATTTTCCACGCCCGCAGATCGAGCGGAACTTTCCGCCGGGTTGGCCGCTTTTGCTTGCGCCGGTTACGCTGGTTTTTCCAAAAAATTATGACATGCTTAAGGTCGTTTCGCTTGGGTTGTGGCTTGCTTCCATTTTTCTCGTTCACAAGTTCTTCTCCAAACGACTCGGCTCGCCACTCCTTGAAATTCTTACAATCTTTGTCGCTTTGAATCCGCTGCTCATCGGCACCTCGGTCACGGTCATGTCTGAGTCGGCGTATCTTTTCTTTTCACTGCTGGCATTGCTCGCCTTTGATAAAGCGGATGAAAAAAATTACGGCTGGCTTACGCTCGCCGTCCTGCTTGCTTTTTACACCCAACAAATTCGCTCGATTGGGATCGCCCTCAGCGCCTCGTTGATGATCCTCATCTTCTTATCCCGCCGCTGGCGTGACCTGGGGTTGGCTGCGGTTATTCTGGTAGTTGGATTCTCCTCCCAGAGTTGGCTCAATCTCCGCAATGGCGGCACAGTCATCTCGTCTGGGTATGAGGCGCAGGTGTTAAGCGGTTCGTTGTCGGAGAAAGCATCGCAAGCATGGGCAAACGTCAGCGGTTACTTTGACGGGGTGTTATCGGGCTCACTCATCCCCATCTTTGGCACACGCCTGGATGCAATGTTCGGATGGCTGTTCTTTATTTTAAATATCGTAATTTTATTGACGATAGTTTCAGGCTTTTTCAGGTCACAAACCAAACTCGAATGGCTGCATATCTATTTTGTCATTTACACAGCAGGCATTCTTGCTTTCTGGAATCCGCAAGTGGGCAGCGTGAAAGCGCGTTTTCTTATCCCGATTTTGCCCATGTTGTATTTTTATTTTCTACATGGAACTGCATGGCTTTTTGAAAAATTACCACCACCTTTTAAATCCACAACCGCCCTGTTTGGAATGACCGCTTTCATTGCACTTGTGCTCATTGCCCGCAACCTGCAAGATTGGCGCGCCCCCATCCGCGAGCAGATCACCGATCTATCCATTGGCGCGAGTTGGGTTGCCGAGAACACGCCCACAGATGCGATTGTGATGGTAAATGAACCTGCGCCCGCCTATGTGCATGTAAAACGAAAGACGATCAATTTTCCAAAGAATGGGCAAGGGTTGGCGCAATACCTGCATAATCAGGGTATTGATTACATAATCATTTCCCCTTTCCTGCAATCGCCAAAAAATGCAGACCTAAGCAAAGACGCCCAATCTGCTCTCTCTCAAATCGAGGCGCTGCCAGATGCTTTTCTATTGGTCTTTGAAGACGGCGACAACAATGTCAGGGTTTATCAATACACAGGACAATAAAATAAAACTCCCGATGATCGGGAGTTTTTCACAATTACCAATCTGCCATATTCTTTACACGGGTGCGCTCGAACATGGCAACTAGCGTGAGTGCAGGGATCGCCCAGCGTTCTTGCTGGTCGGGCAGATCGCCGATTTTTTCAACGGTGTACTTATCCACCAGCAGATCACGTTGCTTTTGCAGTTTCAGCACAGTGGGATCGTATAAATTACCGATCTTGAATTCATAAGAGGGTGCGTAGGCACGGGCTGCCAAAGGCAGGTTCAACAATTGAATGCGGGTGGAATAAGGTAAAAAGTCAAACCAGGCGGTGCCGCGAGAAGGGACGATCCACCCCAGGGTGTTGCCGTCTTCATGATCTTTCACCTGATACACAAGCCTTGAGGGCGTGTTGGAACGTATTGCCGTATTCACAAAATTATTACCCAAATTGGCGGCTACATTTCCGAGCACACCTTTGATATCGGCAATTCCATTGCTTTGCATCACCGGCGCAGACGATGTAATGTTTGCACTCATATCCTTGAATTCTTCCATGCGTGCCCAGTAATCATCCACATGTGCCACGGGTTTACCATCTGCCGTTACGATGTTCCACGTAGTGGACATGCTGGCAAATTGGAACATGAATCGGAATGAAGTATCCCCTTCTGCGCGGTATACCTCTTTACCGGAACCATCCACATAAGACATGGAATCCTTGAATGAGATGAAGGGGTCGGATGCGCGCATAATAAATTTGCCGTCTCCATTGCGAACATCAACCTGACGACCAATGCTTATCATTGGGAATTCCATTTTGAGCGGGTAGGTATACATCTTAATAGTTTCTCCGATTTAATTTTGAACAGCATCTATGATTTTATGTATGTTCACACAGTTCACAATAGGATTAAGGATGGATAAACCGCTTTTTTCGAGTACATCTTTAGTACTATAAAAAAACAAACCCCGCATTTTTTGCAGGGTTTGCTCATGAAATTTCACTCCTGAGGCGGCGCATCTTCAGGCGGGGGTACGTCGCCATAATCCAACACGGGGCGCATTTGAGAGGCTCCCTCCGGCTGTCCGACGATCTTTTTATCTTCCATCGTATCCATTAAACGTGAGGCACGGGTGTAGCCGATGCGCAGCCTGCGTTGAAGCATGGAAACCGACCCCTTGCCCTCTTTACGGACGATTGCCACGGCTTCTTCATACAACGGGTCGCCGTTCACTTTGGCTCCCTCTTCCCAAAGCGGCACTTGTTTTAGCGGCACATTTTCAGGGATGGTGTTGGCGGGCACATCGGCATTGGCGGGCTGAGGTTTGCCCGTGCCTGCCTGGTCCTGCCAGTATTCCACCAGGCGGTGTATTTCCATATCAGACACAAACACACCCTGCAAACGCGCAGCGGCGGGGGCATCGGGCGCCTGATAAAGCATATCACCGCGCCCGAGTAATTTTTCTGCACCGGGCTGGTCGAGAATGACGCGGCTATCGGTGTTTGAAGCCACTGCAAATGCAATACGTGCCGGAAAGTTGGCTTTGATAAGCCCCGTCACTACATCCACCGAAGGGCGCTGGGTGGCGAGAATCATGTGAATGCCGGTAGCGCGCGCCAATTGCGCGAGGCGGGTGATGGTCTTTTCGGTTTCATCCGGCGCGATCATCATCAAGTCTGCCAGTTCGTCAATGACGATGACGAGGTAGGGCAGTTTCTTTTCGCCTTTTAGTTTCATCTTGGCGTTGTAATCGGTGATATTGCGCGAACCCACCTGTGCGAACATGTGATAGCGCTTGTCCATTTCGCGGGTGATCCATTGCAAAGCGCCGATCACGCGATCCATTTCCACCACCACAGGTCCGAGCAGGTGCGGCACACCGTTGTAGCCGGTGAGTTCCACGCGTTTGGGGTCAACCAGCACAAGCCGCAGGTCATCGGGGGTGTTATAGAGCAGCATACAAGTGAGAATGGTATTCACGCATACCGATTTACCAGAGCCGGTTGTACCGGCAATAAGCATGTGCGGCATGTTTTCAATGCTGGCAATGGCGGGCAACCCTGCCACATCGCGCCCAAGTGCAAATGCCAGTGGTTTCTTGAAGCCTTTGAAAAGCTCACCTTCCAAAATATCCCGCAAGGCAACCCGCGCCATTTCTTCGTTTGGAACTTCGATACCCACATAGCTATGACCCGGCACAGGGGCTTGAATGCGGATGCGCGGCGCGGCGAGTGCAAGCGCGAGATCATCAGCGAGGGATGCGATCTTGCTGACGCGAACACGGGTACGGACGCCGCCTCTTGTCTCAAGAAATAGCGGCTCCACCCCAAATTGGGTGATCGAAGGTCCACGGCTGATCGCCACCACTTGCGCTGGCGCGCCAAAGGAAGCGAGTGTCTCTTCGATAAGGCGGGCGCGTTGTTTGATGAAATCTTCGTTTACGGCGGCTTCGCTGCCTTCATCAAGGATATCGGCAAGGTCGGGTAGTTTCCATTCGATGATGGTAGTGCCAGTGCGGGTTTGCACCGGCACGGCGGGAACTGCGCCGGAATCATCCACCACGGGCATGGCAGAAGGATCAACCGGTGTGAGTCCATCCATCTGGGTAGAGGCAGGCATGGGCTGAGTCTGAACCGCAGGTTTGATGATCAGGTCGCGCAGTTTTTGAATCCATGGGGTAAGCCATTTAAAGAGCTCAGCTACGGGTTTATCCAACATGATGGATACGCCAATGATGAGCCAGGCGATCATCCAAATGGAGGCGCCGCCCGAACCGAAAGCCCCCCAAAAAACTCGCTGCGCCAGCCCGCCAAAGTAGCCGCCGCCTGCTCCTGTGAGCGCTACGGCTTCAGCGGTTTCAGCGGTTGCGATTAGTGAATGAAAAAGTGTGAGCAGCCAAAAGAAGAGAATGATGCTGCCTGTTGCGTTTTCAACAGTCAGCGGGTGGATGCGTTCGATCTTGCGAAAGACAAGCCAGAGACCAAATATCAATAAGCCCAATGGGAGAATGTATACGCCCCACCCAAATAATTGGGCGAGGAAGAAAATAACCCCGCCTACGATGGGCGAACGGTTGGCGGATATTAGCCCAAGCAGGATGATGACTCCAACAAATGCCAATATTACGCCCACAACATCAAGTTTGCGTTCGGGGGAGAGTTTGTTCCACCATGTTGTTTCGCGCTGTGTTGGGGTGTATGTTGGTTCTGCGGGCTGGGGAGATACAGGAGGCGGGGGCAATTTTTGTTTCGCCATGCCTCTTGCGTGTGAATCTGCACCGCCTTTTTTTGGGGAAGGCTTTTTGCCAGCAGCAGGCTTTTTGTTTTTTGAGCCGAAGGGGGTTAGGAGGGGCATTCGATTTGCGATTTACAATTTGCGATTAAAAACAAGTTTGAATCATTATAGCACAAATGGTCTGTTTACCTTTTGGGGTGATCTCAAGGGGGTGCGCTAAAAGTTTGTAGATGAGTTTCCCGTGTCAAGTCGGCTTTAGCCGACTTCCATGAACTGCCTGCGCCAGTGCCGCAGGCACAGGTGAGGCAGGGCTTCAGCCCGACGGAATCCGA
>Ga0172367_10001962_pt1 | contig 29029 bp, 23 predicted proteins | sample Lak10m_FD_114542 | JGI IMG/M metagenome (GOLD analysis project Ga0172367, IMG submission 114542) | Freshwater microbial communities from Kabuno Bay, South-Kivu, Congo - kab_022012_10m | ecosystem: Environmental > Aquatic > Freshwater > Lake | place: Democratic Republic of the Congo: South-Kivu...
CTCCATTCTTTTTCTCGCCTTCGGCGGCGGGACAAATTTCCTCGCCCGATTCATCCCCGCCTTAATCGGCAGTTTCCTCGTTCTAGCGCCCCTCCTCTTTGACAACCGCCTCAAACCCCGCCCAAGCCTGATCCTCGCCTTCTTCCTTGCACTAGACCCAGGCTTGGTCGCCATCTCCCGTCAAGCCGCCAGCCCCATCCTCGCCATCACCTTCCTCGTCTTTGCCGTTGGATTCTTCAACAAAGCAAAACCCAACCACACCGCCGTTTGCACCGCCCTCGCCCTTCTCAGCGGACCGTCCATCTGGTTTGGCATTCTCAGCCTCGGCATCACCCTCGCCATTGCACAACTCTTCAAGCAAAAATCAGAAGCGAGTGACGAGGAGCAAGAAAAAAGTAACGAGGTACAGGTAACAACCGACCATCAACCATCACCCCTCAACCGTCAACCGTCAACTCTCCACCTTCCCACCTTCCTCTTCACCTTCATCCTCGCAGGCTCCCTCTTCTTCACCATCCCCAGTGGAATTGGAGCCGCCTTTGCATCCATCCCTGCTTTTATTCAAAAATGGACAACAAGCTCAAGCATTACACAAGGCATGGCGCTCATCTCCCTGCTGGTCTACCAACCCTTTGCGTTACTCCTTGCCAGCATCGCACTCATTCGCGGATGGGCATTCGGCTACCGCCGAGTCATTCTGCTTAGTGTTTGGCTCTTCGTTTCATTCCTTCTTGTCATCTTCATGCCCGCCCGCCAAATGGCAGACCTGGCATGGATGCTCCTTCCACTCCACGCCATTGCCGCGCTCGAACTTGCCCGCCACATCACCATTTACCCCGAAGAACAACGAGAGGTTCTTGGTGTAATTTTGCTCACCAGCTTCCTTTGGGCTTTCGCGTGGCTTGGGCTTTCAAGCCTCAACTGGCTGCCCATCGAAACCAGCGATTACACCCTGCGCGCCGCCATGTTGTTTGGCTCACTCTTGCTCCTCATCGTCAGCCTGATCCTCATCGCAGCGGGATGGTCCATCCGCACCGCTTCGCTTGGCGGGGTTTGGGGCATGGCGCTCGGCTTGGGCGTGCTCACCATTGGCAGCCTGTTCGGAGCCGCTGGTCTGCGCGGAACGAGCTTCCCCGAGTTATGGTGGCAGCCCGCAATACCCGCCCAGGCACAACTACTACGCGAGACCGTCAGCCAGGTCTCTGAAACCAGCCTCAAAAACGACTATGCCGCCACGGTCGCCATTATGGGAATCGAATCACCCGCACTTGAATGGACATTGCGCGAAAACCACGTAGAAATAGTCCACTCGCTTGATGTGACCAGCTCCCCTGATTTTGTCATCACGCCATACGAACTAAACCCGGAACTCATCTCCGCTTATCGCGGACAGGACTTCCTCTGGCGGCAAAACCCATCGTGGCAATTGGCAGCCCCCACCGATTGGTTTCGCTGGGTCACACTGCGTGAAATGCCAACAACCCAAGAGAACATCATCCTCTGGGCAAGGAGCGACCTGTTTCTTGGCGAATGATGAATGATGAATGATGAATGACCGTGGACAATGTTCTGCGGTCTTTTATTATCCCAACGTTCTTCACTACCAACTATGGGGACACTCAAAGTTTGTTGGCGCAATCGGATTCCGTCGGGCTGAAGCCCTGCCTCAGTTCATGGAAGTCGGCTAAAGCCGACTTGACACGGGAAACTCATCTACAAACTTTTAGCGCACCCCCAACTACTCACCGTCCACCCTCCACTGCTCTCTGATGTAAAATGGGCACCATGACAAAAACACCCCCCTCCACCATCGCACTCGACGGACCCGCTGCGTCAGGAAAATCTACCGTGGGCAAACGGCTTGCCGATGAACTCGGCTACCTCTTCTTCGATACCGGCATCATGTACCGTGCTGTCACATGGATCGCCCTCAACCGAAACATGAACCTGAATGACGAAGCCGCCGTAAGCGCCATGGCACAGGAAACACAGATCGATATCCGCCAGCCCACCCAAAACGATGGGCGCGCCTGCGATATTCTCGTCGGCGAACAGGATATTACATGGGATATCCGCTCTGGTAATGTAGAAGCCTACGTCTCTGTCGTAGCGGCATACGCGGGTGTGCGTAAAGCGCTTACCGACCAGCAGCGCCGCATCGGTCTGCGCGGCAGGGTTGTGATGGTGGGGCGCGATATTGGCACAGTTGTCTTGCCCGAAGCCGATTTGAAAGTGTACATGATCGCCAGCGCCGAAGAACGCGCCCGCCGCCGCCATACCGAGATCACCGCCCGAGGCGAAGAATCTAACTATGATGAGATCCTCAGCAAAATGATCGAACGCGACCGCATCGACTCCACCCGCGCTGTTGCCCCATTGCGCCCCGCCGACGATGCTCTCATCCTCGATACCGATAAAATGAACGAAGCGCAAGTCTATGAACGCATTATGGAGTTGTGCAAGTAAAACCCCATGATGGATAAAACACCGCCGCCACCCAAGCCGGTCACTGAGGTGTGGAAGCCGGAACTGGTGCGCCTGCCTGAGCTTTCTCCAGAGCGGATCGCCTTCCGCAGGTTTGGTCACCGGCTGCTTAAATTTATTGCCAACGCCTGCCTGCACATCACCACCGAAGGCATGGAGAACATCCCAACCAGCGGACCGCTGCTCATCGCCATCAACCACCTGGGCAATGCCGATATCCCAGCGTTGATCTCACGCCTGCCCTTCACACCCGATGCGCTCGGCAAGATCGAGTTATACGACCTGCCGATCCTTGGCAAACTCATGGACCGATACGGCATCATCTGGCTGCATCGCGGCAGACCCGATAAACGTGCCCTGCGCGCCGCACTCGATGGTTTCAAAGAAGGGCGCATCATCGTCATTGCCCCAGAGGGACGTTACTCGCTCTCCGGCGCATTGGAAGAAGGTGCGGGCGGCGCGGCATTTCTCGCTTATAAATCTGACACGCCGATCCTGCCCATTGCACTCACCGGCACCGAAAATGAAAATGTATGGCGGCATTTGCTCCGGCTGCGGCGCGCGCCGGTTCACATTCGGGTTGGAAAAATGTTCAGGTTGAATGAGCAGGCATCAGCGGGGAAAGAAGCGGTGGCAGATGGCACAAAACGGATCATGGCTGCCCTCGCATCCCTTTTGCCTGAAAAATATCGCGGGGGATAATTCCAAAAGTGTAAAGCATCTGTTAAACGATTGGAATGTTTTGGGACTATAATCGAAAAAAATGGATTTCATCCTCACACTCCTTGCAGGCATTGCGTTCCCCGCCCCGCCCACTCTTGCAGGATGGCTTGTATGGGTGTGTTTGCTCGCCGGTTTTGTATTTTTTTTATACAGCAGGCGAAAAACATTACCAACATTTGGTTCGGGGGCTTGGGGAATATTTTTTGTCCTTTTTCTACTTGTACCTGTTCTTAATTTATTTTTAGGGATACGCCTAACTTCCGCCTCCATCCGACCTTTGCCTGGTCTGCCAGCCGATGCACCTGGTTCTGCGCTGATGTTTTTTTCTGCCATTCCGTGGTTGGTGGGCGGCGGGTTGCTGGGTCCGATCCCTGCGGCGCTTTTGGGGGCATTTGCCGGTTTGATACGCGGCACCTGGGACCTGTATTCTCTTTTTCCGATTCTTGAATATTCCATTCTGGCGGTGATCTTTTCGCAGAATATCCGTCAGCGATACCGCACGCCTGCCTATCGTTTGCTGCGTCAGCCGCTTGTGGGCGCTTTGCTGCTCATTCCCATCCATTTGTTTTTTTATACGATCAGCGCGCTCTTTACTCAATGGGGCACAGATGTGCATTCCACGGCGCGGCTTGATTTTGCGATCAGTAACACCTGGGTGGTGACGCTTGCCTTTGCAGGTGAAATGTTTTTCAGCGGGTTGGCTGCGCAATTGGTTTCGGTTCTGTTCCCTGCAAAATGGGGCAGCAACAAGGCGCTGCAACCTTCGCCCAGTGAGCGCAGCCTTGAAACACGTTTTATTTTTGCGGTGGGGTCATTCATTCTATTGCTGCTGTTTTCGTTATTGATCGGCGGCTGGTGGGTGGCGGGAGAATCGGCGCGGGGGATGCTTGAAGACCGCCTCGCAAGTACGGGTGAATCTGCGGCGCAAAGTGTGCCGTTCTTCCTGGAGACGGGTCAGAATCTGGCGGTGCAGTTGGCAGAAGAGCCGAGAATGTCCAGCGCCAATGGGGCTGAGTTAACTTCCATCCTTGCAGCGCGCATTAAAGCTGTGCCTTACTTTGATCAATTGATCGTGCTTGATACATCGTCCAAGGCAATTTTGGCGATCTACCCTGAAGATACGCGCCCGGGTTTCAAGTTGTACCCGGATGAGGATATGGGGGTTCTGCTCTCTACACAGGGTGTACTCACACAGGTCTATTCCATTCCACCCATGACAGAAGAAGGCTCGGCTCGGGTGGCTTTTCTTGCTGCCATTCGTTCTGAGAACGGGGGCGTTCAGCGGGTGTTGATCGGGCGTACCACCATCGAAGCCAACCCGTTAACCCTGCCGCTGATCAAGAGCCTTGATAACATGCGTAACCTGGGCGGCTCTGGCATGTTGGTGGATGATGCCAACCATATTATTTACCATTCTGATTCGATGCATGTGCTGTCGCAGTACGAGGGTGAGATTCGCCCCGAAGCATTTTTCTATGAAGACACCGCACCCGATGGAACCCGTCAATTGGTTTATTATCAGCCGGTTTTTGGGCGTCCTTGGGCGGTGGTGTTAACTGTACCGGCGCAACAGGCACAACAACTGGCATTAAGCATTGCCACACCGCTGGCATTGATGATCGTTCTGCTCGCTGTGGTGGCGCTGGCAACCCTGCGTATTGCCCTGCGGGTGCTTACCAGTTCGCTGCAAGGGCTGGCGTTGGAAGCGAACCGTATTGCACAAGGGAATCTCGATAATCCCTTGCTGGTAAAAGGAGAAGACGAGGTTTCTCAATTGAGCCGCGCGTTTGAACAGATGCGTGTGGGGTTGCAAGCTCGACTTGAGGAGATCAACCGTCTTTTGAAGGTAAGCCAGGGGGTGGCATCCAGCCTGGAGATGCAGGATGCGGTCAAACCGGTGCTGGAGGCGATCCGCTCTACGGGGGCGAATTCTGTAAGTGTGGTGCTTTCTCCCAGCATTCTTCCAGATACGGTCATTGAACTGCCTTCGCGTTTTTCGTTGGAAGATGAGCAGGATGTGTACGCCTATCTTGATGAGCAAATCCTTGACCTTGCACAAAGCCAGGAAAGGATCGTTCTACCGAACCTGACCCGTTCACGGGAATTGACCTTTGAAACCGGGAAACCCCAACCGCTGGCGTTGTTGGCTGTGGCGCTGCGGCATGAAAATCGTTATTACGGCGTGGTGTGGGCTGGGTTTGAGCAGCCGCGCAAGTTCTCCGATTCAGACATTCGCCTGATGACAACGCTTGCCGGGCAGGCAGCATTGGCTGTGGCGAATGCCCACCTGTACCTGACGGTGGAAGCCTCACGCCGCCAGTTGGAAGCCATCATCAACTCTTCACCAGACCCGGTGATCGTAACGGACCACCGTAACCGCCTGCTGCTTGCCAACCATGCAACCACATCCGCTTTCAAGCAGGGCGTCAACGATACGATGAGCGGCATGGAAACCGAAAAAGTGATCAAACTCCGTCCGCTGCTGGCATTGCTGCAAAGCACCATTTCTGAACAACAATCCACTGAGATCGTTTTGCCAGATGGACGCACCTACCTTGCCACTGCCTCGCCCGTGATGGTGGATGAGCACCAGATCGGACGCGTGTGCATCATGCGCGATGTGACCCATTTCAAAGAGTTGGATACGATGAAATCGGAATTTGTGGCAACGGTGAGCCACGACCTGCGCTCTCCGCTCACCCTCATGCGCGGATATGCCACCATGCTTGATACAGTTGGCGAGTTGAACGAGCAGCAACAGGGCTATGTGAAAAAGATCATCACCGGTGTTGAGAATATGTCTCGCCTGGTGAATAACCTGCTCGATCTGGGACGAATTGAGTTCGGCGTTGGGCTGCAAGTGGAGAATGTTTCGGTACTGGATATCATTGAACGTGTGACTGGCGCCTTACAGTTACAAGCCTCACAGAAGAATATTCAACTCACGCTCGAACTGCCAAAGGATATGCCCCACGCCGTGCAGGCAGATCAGGCGCTCCTGCATCAGGCTGTTTATAACCTGGTGGAAAATGCCGTCAAATATACGCCTGAAAATGGTGAAGTAAAGATCAGCACCCTTTCGAACCCGGAAAACCTCATCTTTGCGATCTCTGATTCCGGCATCGGGATTCCCGCCGAGGATATTCCACACCTTTTTGAAAAGTTCTATCGCGGAAAGCAACGCGAGGCACGCGCACAGCCCGGCTCGGGGTTGGGGCTTGCCATCGTCCAATCCATTGCCGAGAGCCATCGTGGACGTATTTGGGTGGAAAGCACGGTAGGCAAAGGCAGCACCTTCTTTTTACTGATCCCTTTGTATCAATCCAGATAATTTTTGGAAAGGGGTATTCGTGAAATTCGCCTTTTCACGGAATTCGCGTTAAGGTGCCCATGACCTTGGAATAGCCATGTTTGGGGAGTGTCTAATATCACAGATAGGGAATGTCATTGCGAGCCCGATAGGGCTACCGCCTTTCTCGCAACGACATCTTCTGGTATGTCTGATGTTAGGCACTCCCTGAGTTTGTGTGCAACGCCATAAAAAAAGATTCGTACTATAATCTTATGTGTCCTTCCGAGGGAAGGGCTTATTTTTTTGTCTGTAAGCAGAGAGTTATGATCAATCAAGAGAACAAACAAACCCCCATTATTGAGCGTAAAACAGATTATAAACCCCAGCGCAACTGGCAATCCTGGCTGATCGGACGCCCGCTTTCCACAGCAGACGCCTCACACCAAACGATCGGCAAGGTGGTCGGCTTGGCGGTGTTCGCATCTGATGCGCTTTCGTCCAATGCGTATGCCACCCAGGAGATCATGGTGGTACTCGCAGCCGCAGGAACACTCGCTTTTGGATATGTGTTTCCCATTTCCATGGCGATCGTTGTGCTCCTTGCCATCGTCGCGCTTTCCTACGTACAAGTAATCCATGCCTACCCGGATGGAGGCGGCGCCTATGTGGTAGCCCGTGATAATCTCGGCGAACTCGCCGGTCTCACTGCGGCATCGTCCCTTTTGGCTGATTACATTCTGACGGTTTCCGTATCGGTCTCATCGGGTATCGCGCAGATCGTTTCTGCCTACCCAGACCTGTACGCCTACCGTGTACCCATGGCGGTCGCCGCTGTATTCCTACTTATGCTCATTAATTTGCGCGGGGTACGTGAATCGGGCGCTGCAATCGCTGTGCCCAGCATGTCCTTTATTGTGATCATGTTCATCATGATCGGGTTCGGGCTGTACAAGTATTTCACCGGCTCACTTGGGACCGTGGTGGATCCGCCTGAAGTTTTTGCGCATGGCATCACAGCTTTTGGTCTGCCATTTTTAATTCTGCACGCATTCTCAAGCGGAACTGCTGCGCTCACGGGTATTGAAGCCATTTCCAACGGCACCACCGCATTCAAAGAGCCGCGCAGCAAAAATGCAGCCACCACCCTGATCTGGATGGCGGTCATTCTCTCATCCCTGTTTTTGGGCATCTCTTTCATTTCAAGCCAGACTCAGGCTGTTCCCTCCGAAGTTGAGACGGTGATCTCGCAGATCGGGCGTACCATTTTTGGCGGGCAGGGTGTCATGTATTTTGCCGTCATTCTGGTAACCACCATCATTTTGCTGCTGGCAGGCAATACCGCATATGCAGGCTTTCCCCGTTTGAGCGCACTCATGGCAATGGACGGCTTTCTGCCGCGCCAGTTGACTTATCGCGGCAGCCGCCTGGTTTATTCACGCGGTATTGTGGCTCTGGCAATATTATCCTCTGCGTTGATCGTGCTCTTTCAAGCAAGCGTAACCCGTCTTATTCCGTTGTATGCCATTGGTGTATTTCTCTCATTCACCCTCGCCCAAACAGGCATGGCGTTACGTTGGAGAAAAAGCGGAAAATTACGCGACCAAAAGGAAGAAGTAGAACACACCAACGAGCGCGTTTCAAAGATCACCTACGACCCGCTCTGGCGTTTGAAAATGTTCATGAACGGATTCGGTGCAGTATGTACCGGCGTAGTAATGTTGATCTTCGCAGCCACCAAATTTCAAGACGGCGCCTACGTGGTTCTGATCCTGATCCCCTCCCTGATCGCTGTATTGTGGATGATTCATCTGCACTACCGCAACCTTGCCAAAAACCTCTCACTGGATAACTTTGGCATTATTCCACCGCATACCCACCGCCACCGCGTCATCATGCCGGTAAGCGGGGTGCATCAGGGAACGCTCTCTGCTCTGCGCTACGCCCATATGCTTTCAGATGATGTCACCGCTGTACATATCGTCATCGAACCGGCAGATGCGGAGAAGACCCGCAAAAAATGGGAAACCTGGGGCGAAGGCATCCGCCTTGTGATGTTGGATTCACCCTATCGGTTGTTTGTTGAGCCGCTGCTTGATTACATCGCCGATATTGCCGAGCAGCGCCAGCCGGGCGAGATCATCACCGTGGTCGTGCCTGAGTTCGTTTCTGATAACCGCTGGACATCGGCGCTGCATACCAACACCGCCGAGATTTTGCGCAACCAATTAAAAAACCAGCATGATATTGTCATCACCAACGTACCTTATCATGTACATGAAACAGAAAACGATCATCATCGTTAAGGAGTAACAACCATGAATTTTATTGTAGTAGGCTGTGGAAGATTTGGAGCGGAGCTCGCCTACAAGCTCTTCGCCAATGGGCATCAGGTGGTGATCGTAGATGCCAATCAAAAGGCGTTCAACCGCCTCCACCCCGACTTTCGAGGGCGCACGGTGGAAGGAGACTCTCTCTCCGCGGATACCCTGACACGCGCCAGTGTGGAAAAAGCGGATGGCGTTGCCGTTGCCACCAATGCAGACACAATGAATGCGGTAATTGGACATACAGTGCGGGTGCATTACCCCAATGTAAAACAGGTGGTGGTTCGCAATTACGACCCCGCCATGCGTGAAATGCTTGAAGCATTCGGCTTGCAGATCATCAGTTCCACGGCATGGGGCGCAGAACGCGTGCAGGAACTTTTGATCGACCCATCCTTCCGCACAGTGTTCTCAGCCGGAAACGGTGAAGTGGAAATGTACGAAATGCTCATCCCGGCACGCTGGCAGGGTGAGACCATTTCAAATTTATTGAATGACTGCACTGATATTGTTTGTGCGGCACTGGCACGCGCAGGACGCGCAGAATTACCCGCCCCCTCAACGAAACTTCAGCAGGGCGATGTTCTCACGGTGAGCGCCACATTGGATGGAATTAAATCTCTGCGCACAAAATTACAGGAAGGCGAGGAGGCATAACATGCTGGTATTTATTGCAGGCGGCGGGCGCACGGGCGCTCAACTTGCCGCACAACTGCTTCAACAAAAATATGAAGTCCGTTTGGTGGAACACCGCAAAGACCTGCTGGCACGTCTTCATCATGAACTCCCCACTGAGGTCATTTACGAGGGACAGGCAACTGATCCTTCCGTGCTGAGACACGCCGGTTTGGAAAAAGCCAACGTGATCGTAACATGCACCAGCGACGATGCTACAAACCTCGTCCTGTGCTATATTGCCCGTTCCATGTTCAACGTGCGCCGTACCGTGGCACGCATCAACAATCCGCGGAATGCCTGGTTGTTCGATCAAAACTTCCATGTGGATGAAACCATCAACCAAGCAGATGTGATGGCACACCTCATTCAAGAGGAAATATCACTGGGCGATATGATGACCCTGCTGAAACTTCGCAGAGGGCGTTACTCGCTGGTGGAAGAAAAAGTTCCCCCGGGCGCAAAAGCCATTGGCATACCGCTCAAAGACCTGGGTCTGCCCGAGCAATGTGTCATTGCTACCATCATCCGCAAAGGACAGGTGACCCTGCCGCGCGGCACAGTTACCCTGGAAGAATACGATGAAGTACTCGCCATTACCGACGACGAAGGCGCCAAACAATTGGCTGTGTTGCTCGAACCACCCGACCGGTCTGTTCTGTAAAACCACACGCACAAAAAAACTCCCGACAAATTGTCGGGAGTTTTTTGTGTACAGGACATGCCATAGACCTACCCTACTTCGTCACCATATCTTTCATCTGCTCCACATAAGCAAGAGACTGGTGTCGGAAGTAGGTATTGTACAACTCGGCATAATGCCCGTTCTGGTTGAGTAAACCATGGTGATTACCCTCTTCAATGATCGTTCCTTTTTGCATTACCACAATGCGATCTGCCGCCTTCACTGTGGAAAGACGGTGTGCAATCAGGATGCTTGTGGAATTTTTGAGGATGAGGTCCAACGCCTGCTGAATCTGCCATTCGGTAAATGGATCAATGCTGGCGGTCGCCTCATCGAGGATGAAGATGGCGGGATTCTGTACAAGGACGCGCATCAACGCCACAAGCTGACGCTGCCCCATCGAAAGACGGTTGCCGCGCTCGCCCACTTCGGTGTGCAATCCGTTTGGGAGAGCATCGAGCCATTCACCGTCACCAATGCGTCTGGCGAGGCGCAGCATCTCTTCCTCCGGTGCGCCGGGTACGGTATAGCGGATATTTTCTGCCACCGTACCGGAAAACAGGAATGGAACCTGCGAAACGATACCCAACTGACGGCGGTATTGCGTGAGATCAAAGGTGCGGATGTCGCGTCCGTCCACGAGCAGGCGCCCCTGTTGAAACTCGTAAAAGCGGGCGATCAGCTTTGCAATGGATGACTTGCCCGCGCCGGTATGCCCTACCAGTGCAAGAGTCTCTCCGGGTTGAATGAGCAGGTTGAAGTCAGTGAGAACCGGCTCGTTATCCGAATAGCGAAAGTACATATGCTCAAAATTCACTTCGCCTTTGAGGCGCGGCACATCCTGTTTTTCTTTCTGCACCACATTGGGGTCTGCATCGATCAACGCGAAGACGCGCTCGGCAGCGGAAAGCCCCGCCTGAATTTGCGCCCAGAACGAAGTGAGGTTAAGCACGGGGAAAAAGAACTGGTCGAGACTCATGATAAAGAGATACCACGAACCAATGCTGATGGCGCCTTCCGCAGCGCTGTTGCCGCCTACATACACCAGCACACCCACAAAGATACCGCCCAACGCGTTGAGCGTGGGAAACACCAGGGAGAGAATAAATCCGCGCTGTACATTGACGCCATATGATTGGATGTTGGACTCATCGAACGATTTAAAAATGCTTTCTTCCTGCCGGAAGTTCTTGGCAATGGAAATACCGCTAATGGTCTCTTTGATGGCAGCATTCACATCTGCCATGGCTTTCATGCCTTTTTTGGAAACGCGGCGGGCAAGCACCCGAAAGCCGGAAGCCACGGCAAATATGAAAGGCAAAAATCCAATGAGAAGAAGCGAAAGCCGAACCTCGGTGCGGAAGAGAACAACCGCGATCAGAATCGCTTGAATGAACTGAGCCACCACATCGGTAATGATGACCACGAGTTGACCAAAGTCATTCGTATCTGAAGTGATACGCGAAACAATGCGCCCCGATGAGAACTGGTCATAAAAGGAGAGGTCGTGCTCGGCAGCAGCGCGGAAGGCGCGTGAGCGCATATCTAACACCACATCGCCGACGGAACGCACGATCAGACCACGCCTCAGCCAGTTCAGCCCCCATTGACCGAATGCCACGCCGATAAGCGCCGCCCCCACCCAAAGGATCTGGGCAGAGCTGGGTCGATCCTTGATCAAATCCACCATGCGGCTGACGATGACCGGCAATGCCGCACCGATCACCGCAATAACAATGATGACCACAGAAGCCAAAGCAAGCCGCATTTTCTGCGAGCCGAAGTAAGCCACCATACGCCGCACAAGTTCACTATCCTTGTACTGGCGGTCGTATTTTTCGTCGTTTAATCCTGCAAAGAAACCCATAGTTTTCCTTTGTCATTGCGAGGGCGATGCTCTTTCGCCCGAAGCAATCTCCTTGCATGATGTGCGTGAGATTGCTTCGTCGCAAAGGGCAAGAGCGCTCCTCGTAATGACGATTTCTCTATTCTCTAAAAATTCTCGAATATGCTTCTGATGTCTTCATCAACTCGTCATGCGAGCCCATGGCAACGATCTGCCCCTTGCGCATGACAATGATGAGGTCTGCCCAGCGGATCTGCGAAAGGCGGTGCGTGATGATGAAGGTAGTGCGTCCTTTGGCAGCGTTGGAGATGGCGCGTTGAATTTTGTCTTCGGTAGCTGAATCAATGGCAGAGGTGGAGTCATCCAGCACAAGCACATGCGGGTCGGTAAGGAATGCACGCGCAAGCGCAATGCGCTGACGCTGCCCTCCAGAAAGGGTAACGCCGCGTTCTCCCACCACCGTTCCATATGTTTCTTCAAAGTTCAAAATAAAATCGTGCGCCTGCGCTGCCATGGAAGCCGCGATCACTTCTTCTTTGGATGCGCCGGGTTTCCCAAACGCGATATTATCGCTGAGCGAGCGCGAGAACAGGAAGATATCCTGCTCGATGATGGATATCTGCGAACGGAGCGAGGCGAGATTCCAGTCGCGCACGTCCACTCCATCCACCAACACCTGTCCGCTGGTCACGTCATAAATGCGGTTGATCAGTTTAACGAGCGTGGTTTTACCAGCGCCGGTCTGCCCAACAAGAGCCACCGTTTGCCCGGGTTTTACTTTGAAGGAGACCTTTTCAAGCACGGGATCACCTTCTTCAGCAGATGAAGGGTAACGGAACGAGACATCACGAAATTCAATTTCCCCTCGAATGGGCGATGTCACGCCGGATGTGTTTTGGTCCAGTTTCGTCTCGCGTTGGATCAGTTCTAAAATGCGGCGGGCAGAAGACATCCCCAACGAAATTTGAGAATAGGCAAATGTGGAGGTAAACGTTGGAAAGCCCAGCAATTGCAGCATTCCAAAATAGGCGACCACAGCGCCCACATCAATGAGACCTGCGCGCAAAAGGAACAGGGCGTGGGTTAGTCCGCCTGCAAAAGCCAGTCCAAGCAGCAGCATGGCAATGTAACGCGCTTCAAGGTCACCTTGTTGCACAAAAGCATCGCGCACTTTGCGGGCGTTGACCACAAATCGATCCACCTCCGCTTCTTCCTGCGCCGCGCCTTTCATGATCTCCACCCCATCCAGAGACTCTGAAAGGTGCGTATTCATTTCTCCGAACGTGGCGCGCACATCATCTGTCACGGGAGAAAGTGTCTTAAGATAGCGCACCAGCGCCACAAAATAAAAAATGGTGAACAGCAGCGGGGTAAGTATCAACGAAGGATGGTAACGCGGACCAAAGAACAAGGGCATGAGGATGAACATGAACGACCCCACCACAAGGTTTACGCCCGGGCTGAACATGTAGTTCACCTCACGCACATCGTTGGTGGAACGAGCCATCGTATCGCCCACCGGCTGCAAGTTATGAAAGGTCATGCTCTTGCCAAGCAGCGAGAGGTATAACTCGTCGCGGATGTCGCGTTCCATTTTTTGCGCCAGCAATTCCGCGCCAAAGTTGCGCCCCAATTGCAGCACTCCGCGGATCACCTGCGAAATGCCGATGATCAACGCCAAAGGCAAAAGCACAGAGGTATCCGGGCTGGGCGCAAGCATGGCATTGAAGGCATCGCCTGTCAGAATTGGCACAACCACCGCCAACACTGCATTGCCAATGGCGCCAATAAAGATCATCACAACGATCCACCAATACGGCTGCATGTGCGAAAATATCCACCGCACAGGGGAAACAAGATCGTACTTATTCTTTCTTTGTAAAGTAAATTCAGCAGGGATGCCAAGGGAAGTCATGGGCGCAATTGTAACACCCTCAAAAATCAAGCCTCGCCGAAAGAATATCGGGGGGTTGAAATTAAAGAGCTCGGAAAAACAGCATACCTGCATTACAAAAGAACTCCGAGGCATTTATGAAGACCTCGGAGTTCTTTTATTCATGATGTTTTCTTTTCTTCTTTTCGCTTTCGCAACCATCCGTTCAGGCTGTATTTCACAACACGTTCGTTCCCTTCAAACAGACGTTTAATATTGGGCTGCAATGCCAGCACCAACAATATCTCCGCGCCCACCCCGTACCAAACATACGCCCAGGGAATAATTCCCTGCGAGGCGAAATAAGCGAACGCCAGAGTGGAATACAAAGCCACTGCCATGGTCGTCACAGAGGCAATGCCTATCGTGAAAAAGGTCAACATACCAAGCGGCAACACGATCAAAATCGACGGAAGATACAACCCCATCGCCCCGCCAACAGACGGCGCTCCGCCCGCGCCGCCGCGCAGGCGGAACTTTCCAGTTTCATCGCGTTCGCCCAGAAAGATCGAATAGTTATGTCCCAAGATCGCCGCCAGGGGCGCAATGACATGCACGATAGGAGTATCGGGCGTGATCCATCTTGCCACCCAAACACCCGCTGCACCTTTCACAATATCCAACATGGCAGTGGCAAACCCAGCCCAAAACCCCGCCGCGCGCATGGCGTTCGTGCCGCCGGTGCGTCCGCTTTCAATCTCGCGAATGTCCTTTCCGGTCGTGATCTTTACGATCAACAACCCAACCGGCACAGACCCTATCACATACGCCAACACGACCGCCAGAACGGCAAAGACGATTTGCATTAAAACTCCTCCACGAGTTGATATTCAGAATTGTTCATAACGAACATGTAGATATAAAAACACGAAACTTTAGGCTTGGTTGCTAGGTGAGACAACCTGCAAGGTCACCTCTTCGAACGAATCATCGCGAATCCAAAAACCTCGTACGCGCCAATGCCCCTCCGCAAAAGAAAGAATAACATTCACCACATCATAAGCAGATTCGGCAATATCGGTGGGCGAAACTGTTTCAGGTCCGGCTGGGTGTGAATGGAAGATTCCAAGCAGTTCCAACCCCTGCGATTCGATCCACTCAAATGCCTGCAACTGCTCAATGGGATCCATCACGAATCGCACCGGACTTTGCGCCTGGTTCGCCACCAGCAGAACTTTTTCCACGCTGGAGCCTCTCCCTGCCAAAAGACCACACGCCTCAAACGGCAGCTGTGAATCGACGTGCGCGATCATCTCATCTAATTGTTCTTGTGTAAGGGAAAGAGTCAGCATTCTATAAGAAGATGGCAGCAACCCACGCCGCACCGATCACAATGACAGGACCCACAAAAGCACGCTTTATTGGAACATCTTCTGCAAGGTTTGCTGAAAACAAGGTAAGCCCGTAGATCAGCCCCGTAATTGCCAGCCCAAATTGCACTGGTGAAAGCGTCCAATAGTGCAGCCCCGCCCCAACCTGCGCACAGACCAAACCAATGCCGATTGCCCAGGGGAAGTCCCAATGGTCTTCGCCATCCAAATGCAATATGCGTAAACTGATCAAACCTGCCACCACAAAAATATAGGGCGTCACAAGGATCATACGCGCGCCCGCGAAACGCAGGGATATAACCAGCGTAAGAAAAAGTGCATACGCCACAGCCTTCAAACCGGCGCGGGCAAAGCCAGAAATAGGCGCAGATGGATCCAGGGAAATGTACTCAGCAATGCAAACTGCCGCAAGTAATACCGCCGCCAAAAGAAAACCCCAATTCCATGCGGGGCTGTCTGAGAGAAGAGAGAGCGGGGTTCCGATCACAAACGCGGTAAGAGTGGGCAAAAGCAGATGTTCAAGATGAGAACGTTTCTCTGCAATTACCGGATGGTCGCGGATGAGCCAATCCATACCGGCGGCAGTGAGAGCGGCGGCGAACAGTGTCATAAACGAACCAATGGTGATGGGAAAAGCATAGTAAAAACCAGGCAGGCTCAAACTGAGCGTAAGCCCGGGAGATTGGATGAAGTGAGAAAGGGCAAAGGTAAGCAGAACCGAAGCGATCAAAATGCCGATACGGTCTGATGATGGCAGTTGGGAACGGGTTTGTTGCATAGGCGCATTGTACCAAGAAGGCGTTGTTCGTGTGTATGAGCCTTAGCCGGGGAGTGTCTAATATCAAAGGTAAGGAATGTCATTGCGAGCCCGATAGGGCAAAGCAATCCCGGAATGTAGGAGGAGATTGCTTCGTCGGGCTACCGCCCTCCTCGCAACGACATCTTCTGGTATGCCTGATGTTAAACACACCCCTTAGCCGAAAGTCTCCCGACGGTTGAGAAAACTCGGGAGATTTTACAGCCTGCAGCTATGGCAGTTCAACCCCTTCCAAATTCAGAAGCCATTTTTTGGTGGGCAGCCCATCGCCGCCGCCGTAACCGTGGAGTTTGCCATCGGTACCGAGAACACGGTGGCATGGGATAAAGATCGCCATGGGGTTCTTGCCATTGGCAGCGCCTACGGCACGAAAGGCAAGCGGGTGTTCGATCTCTTTGGCAATTTCGGCGTAGGTGCGAATTTCGCCGTAGGGAATGCGGAAAACGGCTTGCAAGGTTTTACGCTGAAATGGGGTCAGAAACGTCCAATCGATGGGGATGGTAAACGCTGTGCGCTTTCCGCTTAGGTATTCGCTCAGTTGACCGGCGTAAGGAGCAATTTTTTTCTGGTCGCGTACGGCGTTGCGCTGAATCTTTTGTAGGTAGGAAAATAATCGGGGTTGGTCTTTTGCCCATTCGAGGGCAACCAGCCCCAAATCTGAGGCGATGAGGCGGAAATCTCCGAGGGGAGTTTTATTTAATTCGCCAAGGGAAAGGTTGGGTAGGGTGGTGTTTTCCATCCTTTATAAAATACCAAAGCGTTTGCAGCCTTGCAAGTTGTCAAACAATCGTAGGGTAATCGTAGGTTTTGCGTCAAGTAGGTTTCGGATAACCATGATAAATTTACATGCGTAAGGTGATTTCTCTTCTCCTCCTTTCAAAGGGAACCGCGGTCGGCGTCCGCGGTTCTCGCATTTAACGGGGTATTCAGGTTTGGTGGGTATAATTTCGGTATTCCAATTTTCGAGGTACATATGACTGTAAAGATCACCATTATTGGTTTGGGGCAAATTGGCGGTTCCATTGGGCTTTCGCTGTCTCGGTATAAAGATAAGGTTTTCATTACAGGGCACGATAAAGAATACGGCAACGAGCAAAAAGCTAAAAAGCTCGGAGCGGTAAACGAAAGCAACCACAACCTGCCAAGTTCTGTAGAAAATGCAGACCTGATCATCCTTGCCCTGCCTGTAAACGAGATCCGTGAAACGTTGGGTTTTATTGCTGAAGACCTGCGCAAAGACGCGGTCATCATTGACACCTCACCTGTGAAGGCGGAAGTGGCAAATTGGGTAAAGGAAATTCTGCCAGATAATGTGCATTATGTTGGGGTCGTGCCCGCCATTGGACCAAAGTATGTAAGTATGATGGGCTCTGGTTTGGATGCCGCCCGCGCCGACCTTTTTGAAAAAGGTGTTTTTCTGGTTTCAACTCCGTCAGGCGCACCTGGCGCCGCCGTCAAATTGGTCACTGACCTTGTGGCGATGCTGGGTTCAACCGTGGTGTTGACCGATTTTGTTGAATCAGACGGGGTTCTTGCTTCTTCACACATTCTCCCCCGTTTGACCTCTGTTGCATTGGTGAATGCAACCACCAACCTTCCGGGCTGGGCAGAAATGCGAAAATCAGCAGGCAAGGGGTTTTACACTGCTGCTTCTGCGTTTGACGAGAACGAAGCAGAAGCGCTTGCCATGCTGGCATCACAAAATCGTGAGAGTGTCATCCGTTCGTTGAATGCCATGGTGACCGCACTCATTGATCTGCGCGAAGACCTTGAAAATGCAGATGATGCCGCCCTGCGCGAACGTTTGCTTGCTGCTCAGAAGGGCAGGGAAACCTGGATATTGGAGCGCGGCAAAGCAGATTGGACAGGACTGCCCGGCGATGAAGTTGAAAAGCCATCACTGATGGGAACGCTCTTCGGCTCAAAGTTCGGGAAGACCGGCAAGAAAGCCGATGGATAGGCAGGGCAGGGGATGGGCTGCTTTTGCTACATCCTGGAGTGCGCCGATGGCACACTCTACACTGGCTGGACGACCGACCCCGAACGGCGGGTAAAGCAGCACAATAAGGGTGTTGGTGCGCGGTATACAAAAACCCGCCGACCAGTAAAACTGGTCTATTTGGAAGAACAGCCCGATAAGATCACGGCGTTAAAACGTGAGAGAGCCATAAAGGCTCTCTCACGAAAAAAGAAAATGGAACTATTTATATAGGGACGGCTTGCGAGCCGCCCCTATATTTTTTTATTCACTCACCTTACGCGGTAGCACGAGATTTATCTCGTGTTTTCGGGCGACATAAATGTCGCGCTACGAGGAAACCGTGTAACATCAATTATTCATTCACCACGCGGCGAAGTTTCTTCATGGAACCCTTTTCAGATTCATACACGCGCTTCACGCCGTCGCCCATACCGGCTTCGGTGACACGGATATATTTCACAAGGCGTTCAAAACCGCCCGGCTCCACAGATGCCGCCTGGTCGCTGCCCCACATAGCGCGGTCCAGGGTCATGTGGCGTTCCACAGAGCAGGCGCCCAATGCCACCGCCACAGCAGATGGCACAAGCCCCACTTCGTGACCGGAATAACCGATGGGGTTATTGGGGAATTCCTTGCGCAGGGTTTCGATCATTTTTAGATTAAGTTCTTCCGGCTCACACGGATAGGTGCTGGTGCAGTGCATGATCATAAGGTTATCTTCACCGACGGCGTTCACGCCCTTGTGGATCTGCTCCATGGTGGACATGCCCGTGGAAATGATGATCGGCTTGCCCGTTTGGCGGACATACTTAAGCAGGTTGTGGTCGGTAAGTGACGCAGAAGGGACTTTATAAGCGGGGGTGTCGAACTTCTCCATAAAATCGACCGAGGGTTCATCCCATACGGAGACCATCCAATCGATGCCTTTTTCTTTGCAATAGCGGTCGATCTCGCGGTATTGCTCCTCGTTGAACTCCACTTTGTAGCGGTAATCCAAATAGGTGATGTAGCCCCACGGGGTTTCGCGCATCTGTTTTTGTTGGTCGAGCGGGGTGCAAACTTCGGGCGTGCGTTTTTGAAACTTGACCGCATCAGCTCCGGCATGAACTGCCGCGTCGATGATCTTTTTGGCGACGCCCATATCACCATTGTGATTAATACCGATCTCGGCAATGATGTATGCGGGATGCCCATCACCCATCATTCGATTTCCAAATTTGATTTCACGAGTCATTTGATCTCCTAGTTTTTTACGTATTACGCATTACGTAATACGTGATTCGTAATATGCAATTCTATTGTAGTCTTGCCAGTACCAATTCACACAATTCACGGACAGCCCCCTGCCCGCCGTTCCTGGTCAGCACATGGTCTGCGGCGCGGATCACTTCGGGGTAGGCATCTGCCACGGCAACAGCCCAGCCCGCCACTTCAAATGCTGGCAGATCGTTGAGATCGTTGCCCACGAAGATGACATCTTCAGCGCGGATCTGTTTCTTATCCAGAACTTCGCGCATCACACGACCTTTATCCTGTAACCCCACCCCATGAATTGCCTCCAACCCGATCTTTTTCGCACGCGCCGCCACCACCGGGTTCGGTTCAGATGAAATGATCATCATCTCGATCCCTTTGGCTTTGATGGGTTTGATCAACATGCTGTCGCTGCGAAAGGCGCGGATGTATTCGCCGCCGTTCTCATCGGTAAGTACATAATTATCGGTAATCACACCGTCAAAATCAAAAATGATCATCTTGATATTTTCTGGCATGGCGCGGCGGGTGCGACCCGGCGAAGCAACTTCAAGCCCGCTGTAGATGGCGGCTTCGTACTTTGCCCAATCTGGCAGGGTATCAATATCCACTGTGTATTTCGGGTCAATGGTCAGCGGATAAATAACATCACCCGTCAACGAGTGTTTGTTGACGATGGTCGAGGTGCGGATGGCATCAATATGACCGGTCTGCCAGTGAACGGGCGGCAGAATTTGGCGGGGGGCGTTGTAGGGTTCGGCAATACCTTCCACTTCAAGCAATTGCGCGAGCGGTTTGTCTTCGCCATTGAAACGCCACATTTTAAATGGGTTTTGTCCGGCAGGCACAACTCCACGCACACTATCGGCATCTGCATGGTTGAGCAGAATATGAATGGCATCATCCACCATCTTTGGCGGGCGGATGGGTGACGTGGGGCGAAGCTGCACAACAATATCGGGTCGGCAGCCTTCTTCTTTTTCCAGCCAGTGGAGTGCATGTTCAAAGACTGGCAGGTCGGTGGTTTGATCCTGTGCCAATTCTGCGGGGCGCAGGAAGGGAGTCTCTGCCCCCCACTCGCGGGCAACAGCGGCGATCTCTTCATCATCTGTTGAGACAATGATGCGAGTCACCAGTTTGGATTGTTTCGCGGCGGCGATGCTCCACGCAATAAGCGGATACCCCGCAAACGAGCGGATATTCTTGCGCGGAATTCCTTTGGAACCGCCACGGGCGGGGATCAATGCAAGTATGTTCGTCATCGGTTATCAGAAATTAGTAATTGGTGATTGGTAATTACCATTTACCAATTACCAACCTACCACGCCGTCCAACCGCCATCGACGATGACGTTATTGCCGGTCATATAGGAAGAGGCTTCAGAGGCAAGGAAAAGCAGGGCGCCGTTCATTTCGTCCTTTTTTGCCATGCGACCGAGAATGGTCTTGGCAGAGTAGTTCTTGACGAAATATTCTTCGTGATTGTTGTACACGCCGCCGGGGGTGAGGGCGTTGACGCGGATCTCCGTCTCGGCATAGTAGGCGGCGAGATACTTTGTAAACCCCATCACACCGGCTTTGGTGGTGGTGTAATACGCGGGTTTAAATGCCACTCGTTTGCCATCTTTGATATAGATGCGTTGATCGGGTCCGTTCAAACCATATGTTGAACAAATGTTAATAATGCTGCCCTTTTTGCCCTGTGCCACCATCTGCTTGACGCACGCCTGGGTGGTGAGGAACATGCCCGTCAGGTTAACGTTGAGAGCCGCCTGCCAATCTGCAAGTGGATAGTCTTCAAAGGCGCCGGGGGCGATTCCTTTTTCGGCGGCGGTGGGGTCAAATTTTGGATCAAGCGCCGCAGAGTTGACGAGAATGTCGAGGCGGCCGAATTGCTTTACGGTTTCAGCGACCAGTTCACGGGTCGATTCGATGCGGGTCACGTCGAGAGGAAATGCCATGGCGGAATATCCGGCTTCGGTGAGGCGGGCGGCGGTCTTGCCTGCAAAATCCATGTTCAGGTCTGCGGCAACTACGGCGGCGCCTGCTTCGGCAAGGGTTTTGCAGAATTCAAAGCCGAGCTGTCCGCCGCCACCGGTAACAATGGCGACACGGTCTTTCAAATTGAATTTATCGAGAATGGTCATAATATCTCCTAAAGACCTGACAGGTTTTCGGAAACCTGTCAGGTCTATTTATGGGAATGCGGTGTAAATTTCGTCATTTTGTCTGCTGAAAGCGGGGTAGAGACCTTCGGCAAGAATTTGATAGACTGATTGTACTTCCTCGTCTTTGGAATCAACATCGAAAAGCGCCAAGGCGGCTTCGCCGGATAGCACATCGGCATGAAGTTCAGAAACGCCTTCGTCAAAACGTCCGCGCGGGAGACCGGTGACAGGATCAACCAGATCGGGCAGTACATAGGCGGGGCGGTTGGTATACAGATAAACCGCCGCTGCTTCGTTGGTGTAAATACGGGCGCCCTCGGGCAGGGTTTGCAGGAATTGCATCGCCTCTGAGTCGAACCATTGGAAGGAGGCGTATCCCTGCCCACCTTTGCGGAGTTGGGTGAGGGTTTCGGTAAAGTTAAAAACGGAAACTGTGAAGACATAAAACGTGAAAGCGTAAAACGTGATGCGTAATGCCTGTTTCATAAAAGATACTTGCCAGAGCCAATAGCCGAGATAAACCAGCATGACAAGCAGGCTAACGTATATCGGCGCGACGATGCGAAGTTGGAATTTAGTGCTGGCATCGAAGAGGGTCATGGAAGAAATGATGGATGCCAGATAAGCAAAAACGTAAAGGACGCTGATGAAAGAAAGGAGTTCCGGCGTTTCAGTAGTTGGCTTGAAAAATTTTTTCAAACCTTTGGTCAATACCCAAATGAGCAAAGACAAAACCAAAACCGCGAAAATAACGGCAAATAAATTCGGTATCTTAAACAGTTCACGCCGCCATGTTTCAAACGGCAGAATAAAACTGGAGAAATTCGCAATACCCAGTTGGATGTTTTCAGCAGTGATGGGGTGGTAAACCAGGGTGCGGTTGGTGGCATTATCTGCCAGCAAACGGTTGCGAATGCTCCACACGAGGGCAAAAGGGATGAAGCCGGCAAGGAAGATGCCAACACGGGTCAGGCGTTTTTTCCAGGCGGGGTGAATGGTGAAGAGTGCAACGAGAAAAGTTGCGAGAAGGGCAAGACCAGCATAGCGGGTGAGGTAGGCAAAGGCTGTAAGAATAGCAGTAAGGACAAGCCAAAACACTGAATTGCGCTGCTCTTCAATGGAAAAATAATGCCAAAAGGATAAGAACGCTGCAAGAGTGAAGAAGATATACAATGGCTCGCTCATTGCCGTGGTATGGATGCGGAACAACTGTCCATTTAGCAAAAGCAGAAGGGAGAGTGCAATTCCCGCCACTTTCGATTTGGTCATACGCCAGCCAATGATGCCGAACAAAAAGATGTTCGAGCCAAAGATAAGGGCGTTGATGAAGCGTGTCCCGCGCAGGGGGTCAAGCCCGCTTAAGCCGAGGAGCGCAAGGAGCGCCGAAAAGCCCGGGGGGAAATGCGTAACCGGCTGGTTGGATGCCAGCCACGCTTCGCGGTAGCCCTGTCCGCTTATGATGCTGCGCGCACCGGCAATATAGGCAATGGAATCATCAGAGAGCCCCATGCCTTGTGGAGTGGCATAAAGGACGAGAAAGGTCCCTGAAAGAGCAAGCAGACCCAAAAGTAGAAATGAAGCGAAGGGGGATTTGGTCATACAAATTTTCGTCATTGCGAGGGCGCTCTTGATCTTGCCCGAAGCAATCTCCGATCCATTTTAGAGATTGCTTCGTCGGGAAGAGCGTCCTCCTCGCAATGACGATGGAACTTAATTCATTGGAAGCAGGAAACCCTGATCTTCCAGATATTTGACGATGATGCGGGCATTGTCTTCAGGTGTCGATTCGTAGCCTTTGAGTGTGATCTCCGGTTTGATGGGCGGCTCGTACGGATCATCGACGCCGGTGAAGCCCATTGGCTTGCCGTCGGCAACAGCTTGGCGTGCCTTGGCATACAAACCCTTCACATCACGCTGTTCACAGACTTCCACAGGGGTATCCATGAAAACTTCGATGAAGTTCTCGCCCACCATCTTGCGGGCTTCTTCGCGGGTGGCACGGTATGGGCTAATGGCGGCGCAGACAACAATGCCGCCAGCGCGCGCGATCTCACCAGCGACGAAACCAATGCGGATGATGTTGGTGTCGCGGTCTTCCTTGCTAAAACCGAGCCCCTTGGAAAGGTGTGTACGAACCACGTCACCGTCGAGGATGGCGGTTTCGCGTCCACGTTCGAGCAAGAGGGTTGTGAGCACCTGCGTAGTGGCAGATTTACCAGAACCGCTCAAACCGGTGAACCAAATACCGAAACCCTGCTTATGGCGCGGGGGGTACATCTCGCGCAAAATTTCAGCCGTCTCGGGGCGGGTGAACCATTCGGGGAGCAGTTTGCCCTTGGCAAGATAATCATCGCGGACTTGTGTGCCGGAGATGTTGGCAACCTTTGCGCCCTTGGGAACATCCTTCTCTTCCACGTAGCGGTCTTCATCGGGAAGATAGACTAACATTTCGAACGGAACCATCTTGACGCCGAGTTCGGCTTCGTGCTGGGTCATCAATTCCTGCGCATCATACGGACCGTAGAACGGTTTGCCGGTTGAGTCGTTGCCAGGACCGGCATGATCGCGACCGACGATGAAATGATTGGCGCCGTGGTTGCGGCGGATGATGGCATGAAGCAGCGCTTCCTTCGGTCCAGCCATGCGCATGGCAAGCGGCAGAAGGCTGAGCATGGTGCTCTTCTGGTCGTAGTGATTATCGACCAGGGCTTTGTAGGTACGCACGCGGGTGTAGTGATCTACATCACCGGGCTTGGTCATGCCCACCACAGGGTGAACAATGAGCGAGCCGTTCACCTGAGCGGCGGCGCGTTTGGTCAGTTCTTCATGAATGCGGTGCAGGGGGTTGCGGGTCTGGAATGCAACCACATTAGCATTGCCCATCTTTTCAAGCATTTCGCGCACCTGAGCCGGGGTATGGCGCAAGTTCACAAAGTCGTAATACTTGGGCAGGTTGATCACCTTCAACGGACCAGAGATGCAGACCTTGCCCCAACGTCCCATTTCAGAGACCATCGGGTGCTTGGTATCGGTCGAACCGTAAGCAAGAGCCGCTTCGGTTTCGGCATCCCAGTGAAAGACCTCATCAAGGCGGATCACAGCGATCAGGTCAAAATTCGCATCGCGCAGAGCGAGTTCTTCACCCACGGTCGGCAATTCCTTGGGGTCAGCCGTGAGGGTGATGGGGAGAGGGAAAAGCGTTCCATCAGCGAGGCGCATTTCGCGCAGCACACGCTCGTAGTCGGCTTTGCCCATAAATGTTGTGAGCGGTGAAAAACCGCCCGTGGCGATCAATTCAAGGTCGCACAGGTTACGCATGGTGATCTTGATCGAAGGCAACTGCCCGGCGCGCGTGATCAATTCTTCGCGTTCTGCGCCCTTCACAACAAGGTCAACCAGTTTGCCACCATAAGGGGAGATAAGTTTTGCTTTAGCCATTTGTTACTCCATTGAAATTAGAAACCCTGCAAGCAGGATCGGATGTTCATACAGTTGCCCATTATAACCCAAAATTCAGCCGGTGAATTTTGAACCCCGCTTCTTACCAGACGTTGAACCTGATTCTAACCATTGGGCTTTTCTTCCCCTGAAAACAGATTCAACCTAAAAGACCTGACAGGTTTTTGAAACCTGTCAGGTCTTCAAATTACAAAGAAACCAACTTCCCCATCTTCTGTGATTCATGCACCGCCGCGATGACCTGTTGCACCTGCACCCCATCACCCAACGTGCAGGATGGTTCGGCTTTGCCCGCAACCACATCCACAAAGTGCTGCGTCTGCTGTTGGAACATGACGTTGCGCTCCCACCCCTCTGGCAGTGGATACACATCCCAATCTTTTTTCTCAACCCTATAGATCCGCGCCGCCCCATCGGCAAGGTTCCACTTAATCGTGCCATTCGTACCAATAATGCGAAATTCATGTTCCGGCGGCTGCTGGTTGTAATCGAGGTGAAAACTGCCTATCGCGCCGCCTTCAAACCGCACGCCGATCTTGGCGGTATCATCGGCTGTTACTTCAAGGTCGCTCAGTTTATCGGCGAACCCCCAAACCGCTTCCACTTTTTTGCCAACCAGCCAGGGGAGATAATCGAGTGAGTGACTCTGGGTTGCCACCACACCGCCGCCCATATCGGCACGAGCCGCATAGCCGGTGCGGTAATCTTCCCAGGGATGCCAGGCTGGCAAATACTCGCCAAAGTGAACACTGGCAGAGACCACCCGTCCGATCTCGCCATTCTCGATCAACTCACGAGTCTTGACCATGCCCGGGTGAAAGCGGAATTGGAAAGCTACCAAAACTTTCGAGCCGCTCTTCTGAACAGCTTTTTGCAACTTTGCCACCCGTTCCATCGAATCTGCGATGGGCTTTTCCAACAAAATTGCGCATCCGGCTTCGGCGGCAGGGATGGCAACATCCATGTGCAGGGAAGTTGGGTTTGAAACGATAACCGCATCGGGCTTGTGTTTCTTCAATGCCTCGGCGAAATCTGTTTCAACCGGGTAACCCGCCAGTTCATCATCGGGCAATGTCGCCTTATGTGTGCGGTAGAGGACGATATCCGTTTCACCCAACGCAACCAGATTACGCATGTGACGGCGTCCCACCGAACCAAGACCAGCAATTAGATATTTCATATTCACCTCATGGGGACGGGGGGCATCCCCGCCCAAAAATCACACGGAAACCGTCCTGTTGTTTTTATAAAAAGGGCGACCGTAAAGGTCGCCCCTACCAATTTAAATCATTTTCGTAATTCCATTTAACCAGCAAATCACCAGCGATTTCCTTGAATACGGCTTTATCCTTTTCGCTAAACAAACGTGTCCAATTGCCAGCCTGTCCCTTTGGCAAAAATGAGGCAATGCCTTCATTGCGCTGCGCCTGCCATTCGCCATCTGGATTCGAGGACATTTCGGTTTTGACGCTTTCTTCGAGAGCGGCATCTACATTTTTTACGCCGAGGAACTGCCACAGTCTTCTCATCTCATCAAAAGGCGTTTGCAGCAGGTCTTCATAACGCAGGGTATGGTATTTTCCGCTGTACAGGGTTTGTGATTCGGTGTCGGTTTCGGTGAGGTCTTTCACCCAACGCGAGGCAATGTTGCGGATGAATGGCTCGGTAAAGATCGAGCGGCGACCATCGCTAAAAGGGGCAGAATCAAGCCGAAGGTCGGTGATGATGCGTTTGTCTTCTGCTGTTAAAAATTTTGATTCTTCCACGAAATTTCGGAAGCGTTCCGAGATCAGCACATCGCGCCCATCGCGCACGATGTTGATGACCTTTGCATCGGGATAGAGCGAGTGCATATCGCGTACCACCTGCCCATGGATGACGCTCGAAGGGCTTTTATCGCCGACGATCCGTTTGCCTTCGCGGGCGGCATCGCGTTCCATGATGAAATCTGCTGAGGCGCGCAAGACAAGTGGAGAAAGGTCGCGCCCATGATTCCAACGATTGGATTTACGCGTGAGCCATTCTTCGATCTCCGCCGAATCGACCAGCGATTTAAGCATCGGTTTGCGTGTAAAAAAATGTGCCTGGTAATTGCAATGCACCTCGGGGTGCAAGCGCGCAAGACGCATGAGCAGGGTTGTACCCGAACGGGCATGACCGAGGATGAAGAATTTATCACGCGGGAAGAATTGTTTGATCTCTTCTACTTCTTCAGGGGTGATGGCAGGGATGGAGTTGCGGGTTTTCTTCTTTGGTTCGCCCTTGATAAGCATACGGGCTGCGGCTTTTAAACGTGAAAGCATGGTGTATCTGTATCCAATTATGGGGTTCTGAACATAATACTTTTTCAAATGTGTATTATGTAATGAAGATATGGTTTTATGGTATTGAAAGCGAAATTATAGCATGGGACAAAATCGAGACAGCACGCTTATAATCGCCACATGCCCGCAAAACGTAAAAAACTGGCGAACCTTTGGGGAATATATAAAAAGCAAGGCGTTGAACTTGCAGAGTACCTCAACGAAAAAAGTAACAATTGGTTGTGGATTCTGGCGAATTCCACCTGGAAGACCCTGCAACCCGAAGCCTCAATTCGCGCATCTGCGATCGCGTATATTTCATTATTCTCGCTTTTTCCTTTCGTGCTTCTTAGCATCTCCATTGCCAGCCTTGGGTTTGATGCCTACCTCAACCAGCAGACCTTGCTCAAAAGCCTTGAGTTTATAGCCCCCGCTCTGGGGCAGCTATTGGGCAACAATATCAACGAGGTCATCCGCACCCGTGGACCGGTGACAGGTTTTGCCTTGCTCAGTTTGGCTTGGTCGGCTTCCACCATCTTTTACACCATGACCCAAACGTTGAATGAGGTCTGGCATATTAAGCAACGCCGGTCGTCGTGGAAAGTACGTGGAGGGGCGATCTTGTCTGTTTTGGTATTTGTGGTTCCCGCCCTGTTTATCGTCTCAATGACGGGCAGTGTGATCACCAATATTCAATTCTGGTCGCCAGAGATGGATATTCCCATTGGACGCGGATTAAGTTTGCTCATGACCATCATATTGGATATTATGCTCTTTATGGTGGTCTACATGGTTCTACCGCATGGTCATGCCGCCTGGCGGGAGGTACTCGCAGGTGCAATAGCAGCAGGCTTGTTATGGGAGTCGGCAAAGCGCCTCTTCCTTTATTTTGTATCCACCTACATCAGCATTAATAACCTTGTATATGGAACGATCTCTGCCATTATCGCCTTTCTGTTCTGGGCATATATTGGCAGTTTGATCTTTATCTTTGGCGCGCATTTCAGCGTTTCTTATTTGCAGGCAAGGCAAAGGACTTAATCAAAAAGCGGCGGCTTGTGCCGCCACTTTTTGATTATCTTCACTGTATTGGCTACTTGCCCCAATTCAGCATCACCAATCCCACAAGGCAGATAAATATCCCAGTAATGTTGACCCAGGAAAGCCTGTCTTTGAAAATGAAAACCGCCACAGGCACAAGGATAAGCGACGCCACCACATTGACCAACACTGCCGCGATCCCCAAATTCCAGCCGGAACGATAGACAAGCAAAAAGCCAAATTCAATGCCAACAATGGCAACCGCAAGCAGAATACTTGCCCAATTAAGTTGTTTTAGTTCAAACACCATGCCTTGTTTTGGGGGAAAGAAAATAAAGGCAAACAGCACAACTGTAAACGAAACGGCATAAGTCACCAATAAAGACACCGTAAAGTTGATATTTGCAGGCGTACTTTTGGCAACAAAATGATAGAGCGCGCTGGATAGCGTGGCGAGTGTGATCGAAAAATAAAAGAGGAACATGGAACCGGTTTTACCCATCGTAAGAATTTACTTGAAGTCAACCCGTTCTTTTGTGATAAAAACCCTGTATACAACATTGGGATCGGTAAGGCATAAAATCACACTGCCAGACCGCGCCACAGAAGGTTCCGAAGCGGATATCCAGGCATAGCCCCAGTAACAACCAGCCAGCACTTTGGTAATAAGCGGGTTCTTCTCATTGGGCGGCGGACTAAAAGAGTATGTAAAAC
>Ga0172367_10001965_pt1 | contig 28996 bp, 20 predicted proteins | sample Lak10m_FD_114542 | JGI IMG/M metagenome (GOLD analysis project Ga0172367, IMG submission 114542) | Freshwater microbial communities from Kabuno Bay, South-Kivu, Congo - kab_022012_10m | ecosystem: Environmental > Aquatic > Freshwater > Lake | place: Democratic Republic of the Congo: South-Kivu...
CATGGTCACAAAGTTCAAGTTGACGGTGAGTGGAAAACATTTGCATGTTTAAAACATGAAAAAGGTGAAGCATGTCCTTTCTGTGAGGCACGTGAAGAATTGTTGGCTACTGGTAAAGAGTCTGACAAAGAGTTGGCTAAAAAATATGCTGCTCGTAAAATGTATGTAGTAAAAGTAATTGACAGAGAACACGAAGATGAAGGTGTTAAATTCTGGAGATTTAACCATGATTACAGAAAAGAAGGTGTATTTGATAAAATTCACGGTGTGTTAACAGCGTTGAAAACAAACAAAAACATCACTGATGCTGAAAATGGTCGTGACTTGTCAATCTCGATTAACAGAAACCAAAACAATGTTCCAGTTGTTTCTGCTATCGTAGCGTTGGATTCAACACCGTTGAGTGAAGATTCTGAAAAATCTGCTGAGTGGTTGGCTGATGAAAGAACATGGGAAGATGTTTATTCAGTAAAATCTTATGATTATTTAGAAATAATCGTTAAGGGTGGTATTCCAGTATGGGACAAAGATGAGAAAAAATATGTTGATAAAGAATCTTTAAATTCTGATTCAGCTACCTCATCTATGGAAGATGAAATAACATTAGGTGTTGAGAATGTAAAAGCTAATATACAAGCTGCTACAACAACAACTAAATCTGAACCAGTTGCTACATCTGATGAAGATGAAGACGATGACTTACCGTTCTAAAAACTAAACAAAAGGGAGTGAGAAATTGCTCCCTTTTTGTTCTAAAATAACAAGAGGTGTAATATTAACAAAATGGCTAAAAAACCAACAAAAAGTATTGAGAAAAAAGAATTTAATTTAAGTGACTTTAAGAAAAATCAAGGTTTAGATTTTCAAATTAAAGAAAGAGATTTAGCATGGATTCCGTTATCTGAAGCATTTCATGATGCTGTGAAGGTACCTGGGATTCCTATTGGATATTTTACTAGTTTTAGAGGTTATTCAAATACTGGTAAATCAACAGCTATGTATGAAGGTGTAGCTGGTTGTCAAAAATTAGGTATATTACCTATTATCTATGAAACAGAAGGAAACTGGAACTGGGACCACGCTAAAAAAATTGGGGTTCAGTTTGAAGAAGTTGTTGATGAAGAAACTGGTGAGATAAATTACGAGGGTGATTTTATTTTCTTACAAGGACCAGACTTAGTTAGAATGTATTCTTGTTATGACCACCAACACAGTAAAATGACTAGTAAACCATTGAGATATGAACCAGTTGTTGAAGATATTTCATATCACATGAATACAATGTTAGATGCACAACAAGAAGATTTGTTACCTAGAGATGTTGCTTTCTTCTGGGATTCAGTAGGTTCTATTAACTGTTTCAAAGGTGCTACATCTAAAACTACTAATAATCAATGGACTGCTGGTGCATTAGCAACATGTTTCAAATCATTAATTAATTATAGAATACCAGCATCAAGACGTGAAGATGCCAAATACACTGCAACGTTTGCTGTAGTACAACAAATATGGTTAGATAATGAAAACAAAGTTATCAAACATAAAGGTGGTGAAGCATTCTTCTATTCCCCAAGACTTATTTTCCATTTCGGTGGTATTTTAACTCACTCAACTGAAAAGTTAAAAGCTACATTGAATGGTAATGAATATGAGTTTGGTGTTGAGACTAGAATTAGATGTGAAAAGAATCAAGTAAACGGTGTTGTACAAAAAGGTAAAATTGCATCGGTACCACATGGTTATGTAAGTCCAGATAAAATCAATGACTATACAAAACAATACAAAGAGTTTTTCAAAGAACAATTGGAAACTGAATATGACGATTTTGAAATCGTAAAAGAAGAAGTAGGGTTAAGTAGAGAAGATATGTCTGCTTAATTATTGTTTAACATTTAAAGTTTTATGCTGTGAATAAAAGACCACCAAAAAGCGGTGAAACAGTAAAAAAGATACAAAATACATTATTGGTTGACGGCAATGCTCTTTTTAAAAGGGCATTTGCTGGAGCCAAAGATGAATATAACTACAAAGGTGAATACGTAGGTGGGTTATATTCTTTCTTAACTACTGTAAGAAAATTACTTACTGAAGATTTATACCATAGAGTGTATATATTTTGGGATGGTAAGTTAAGTGGTAGATTACGTTATGATATCTACGAACCATACAAAAGTGCCAGAGGAAAAGACTACAAGAATGGCACATATCCAATAGATGATGAAGAAATCAGACAAAGAGCTCTAATATGGGAGTATCTAAATGATTTATATGTAAGACAGTTAATTGATGAAGTTGTCGAAGGTGATGACTTTATAGGATATTATTGTCTAATTAAAAAACCAAATGAGAAAATCACCATTTGTACTAATGATAGGGATATGGCTCAACTTATTGATGATGATGTAAGAATATATTATCTAGATAGAAAAGAATATGTTGACAAAACCAATTTTAATTTGTATTTTCGCTATAGGTTAGAAAACGCATGTTTGTTTAAAATGTTGATTGGGGATAATTCAGATAGTATAAAAGGAATAAAAGGGTTGGGTGAAGAAACATTGTTTAATAACTTCCCAGAATTAATGGAACGAAAAGTTTCCTTAGAAGAATTTATCGAGTTAGCAAAAGAAAAACAAGCTGCTAGAATAGCTGAAAAGAAAAAACCACTTAAAGTATTAGATAACATAATTAATCGTGTTACTGATGGTGTACAAGGCGAAAGGATTTATGAGATTAATGAAATGTTAATCAATCTAAGAAAACCTATGATGACAGAAGTAGCAATTAATAACCTACACGAATTAATTGATGGTACATTGAATGATACTGGTAGAGAAATGAAAAACATCTATGAGTACATGAAAAGAGATGGTTTAAATAAAACAATTGGTGATGCTAGATACCCAACGTATCTATTACCATTTAAAGAACTAATAAGTAGAGAAAATTTAATTTTTTAACAATTTAATACATAAAATGATGAGCACAAAAAATGAAAACCAAGCCACATCAACTAATAGAGTTGAAGAGCAAAGATTCGAATTCATTCTGTACATTAATGACCACATTATTTGTCAGAGGTATTTTAACATTCGTGATTACAACGATGATGTAATTAACTCTTATGAGATAAAAGAGTTAATGGATAACATTGCTGGAATGAACAATGATGATTTCGGTAAATTAGGTATTATACCTAAGTATTTGAAAGATAAATCAATCGATTATCTATGGGATAATTATAATCCTTATTTTGTTCAAAAAGAAGAAACAGCTAAAAACATTTTTGACAAAATAGATAACTTTCAATTTGAAATTAAAGTTGACAAAGTGACAGTTGGAAAGAGCCAGTTCTGTGGTAATTACTTTCCACCAAAGGTTAGATACGCTGTTGATGTTAGAGAAATCATACCATCAATCATGAATGAAATAAGACAATTTTTCAGTCAAAAAAAATATACAATGGTTGGTGCTTAATGCCAACCATTCTATATTTATTATAACAAAGTTTTTAAAAAAGTATTAACATAAATGGCAAAGATTGACAAAAATAGTTTAGGGTATTTAGGGCACGATTATCAAACAAGATTGATAGCCCAAATTTTAACAGATAGAAAATTCGCAAATAACATTATTGATATAATTGACCCTAATTATTTTGAAGACCCTTATTTAAGAGTTGTTGCTGCAACTATTAAAGATGCCAAAGCAAAAGATGATGTGATACCAGATGTTGGTAGTTTAGAGTTTAGATTGTTAGAAGATGTTTCTGATGACATTCAAAGAAAATATACTATCAGTCAACTTAGAAAGATTCAAGAAGCTGATTTAAATGACACGATAAAAATACAAGACTTAGCCATGAAGTTTTGTAAAACTCAAGAACTTAAAAAAGCTAATGCTGAAATAAGTAAAATAATCAACAAAGGTAATATTGAAGATTACGAACAATGTGAAGCTATTTTACGTAAAGCACTTGAACGTGGTGACAACAAAGACGATGGTATGGATATTTTCGATAACATCAGTAGTGTTTTGGATGAGGATTTCAGAAAACCAATTAGAACTGGAATTAAAGGGTTGGATGAGATAATGGATGGTGGTTTAGCTAAAGGTGAATTAGCTGTTATATTAGCACCTTTTGGTGTTGGTAAGACAACAATGGTAACAAAGTTAGCGAACACTGCCATGAATGACGGAAATAAAGTTTTACAGATATTTTTTGAGGATAATCCAAAAGTTATTCAAAGAAAACATTTAGCTTGTTGGTCTGGGTTTGATTTAAATGAATTAGCCAGTCACAAGGAAGAATTAGAAGAAATGTCTAGAGAGATGTCTAAAGGTAAAGGTAGTTTGAAACTTAAAAAGTTTTCAAGTGATGGAACAACTATACCAGTAATTAGACAGTATATCAGAAAGTTGATAGCTCAAGGTTGGAAACCAGATATTGTTTTATTAGATTACATTGATTGTGTAGAACCATCTAAAAGATATGACGATGCTAACGTAGGTGAGGGTAGCGTTATGAGACAGTTTGAAGCTATGTTAGCTGAATTGGATATTGCTGGATGGACTGCTATTCAAGGTAATAGAAGTTCGATTAAAGCTGATGTAGTTGAAGCTGACCAAATGGGTGGTTCAATTAAAAAAGCACAAATCGCACATTTCGTAGTTTCAATTGCAAAAACATTAGACCAAAAAGAGGCTGGTACTGCTACAATGGCGATTTTAAAGTCACGTTTTGGTAAATCTGGGGTTATTTATGAAAACATCATATTTGATAATGCTAAAATTCAAATTGATATGGGTCAAAGTAACGGTGCAAGAACGTATAGTGAGCATAAGCAAGACAAAGAAGTGTCTGGACAAAAAAGAGTGAATGAAGTTTTAAGTGCTGCTCAACAAAGAAATGCAGTATTAAATGCCTTAACTGTTCCAAAGGCAGAGTAATAACAACTAATAAAATAAAAAACATGTATTTAAAAGATAAAACATTAAGTAAAAGGTATTCTATTTTCCCAGTGATTCACAATGATTTGTGGGAGGATTACAAAAAAGCTGAGGCTCAAACATGGGTTGCTGAGGAACCAGATTTGTCTAAAGATAAATTTGATGAATTAAAAGAAGAAGAAAAAATTTATTTAAAAAACATTTTAGCATTCTTCGCTATTTCGGATGGTTTGGTAATTGAGAATCTAGCTAACAATTTCCAAAGAGAAGTTGAAATATTAGAAGCACAGTACTTCTACGGTCACCAAACATTCATTGAGCAAGTTCATGCTAATGGATATTCTTTATTGATTGAAACTTATATCAAAGATTTGATTGAGAAAGATGCACTATTCAACGCAATGGAATCAAACCAAGCTGTTGCTAAGAAAGCCGCTTGGGCTGAGAATTGGATACAACATCCATCTTTCCCACATAGATTATTAGCTTTTGCTTGTGTTGAGGGAATTTCATTTGCTAGTGTGTTCGCTGGTGTATTCTGGTATAGAAGTAGAAATAAGATGCCTGGACTTGCAGCGATGAATGAATTAATTTTACGTGATGAAACATTCCACTATGAGTTTGCGCTGAAGTTATACAAAACTTATCTTAAAGATGAATACAAATTATCTAAAGATGAAATTAGAAAAATAGTTTTAGGTTGTTATGAAATTGAAAAAGTTTTCATAGAAGAAAGCATGCCAGAAGGTCTTCAAGGGTTAACAAAACAAGATATGATTAAATACGTTCAATATGTTACTGATATTGTATTGAATGATTTTAATTGTCCAGTTGAGTTTAACGTAAGAAACCCACTAGAATATATGTCTAGAATTGGTTTATCTTCAAAAAATAACTTTTTTGAGAAGAGAGAGGGAGAATATACCAGAGTTGAAATTCCAACAACAATAGATGGTATGTTTGATGAAGAATTTTAAACAATATAAATTATGAGAATAGTAAAAAGAGATAAATCGACACAAGCGTTTACGCCTAATAAAATTTTAACAAGAATCAAAACACAAGCAAAAGGACTTAAAGTAGATTCTGACACATTGTTTCAAGAAGTTATTCCGTTGATTAGTGATAATATCACAACAACGGAAATTGATGAAATAATTGCGTTTAAAGCAGCAGATAAAGTAATTCAACATCCAGACTATTCATTACTAGGTGGTAGAATACTTTTATCAAGACAATCTAAATTAATTGGTAAAGAATTACAACCAGTTGATTTAACATATGATTTCTTTGCTGCAACAACTTTCCTTTCAAAATATTCATTAAAAGATGATAAAAAAATGGCGACTGAATTACCATCATGTATGTATAACCGTGTATCTGGTTATTTACACGATGATAATGAAGAAGACAGAATTGAATTATTGGATGAAGTAACAACAAAACGTGGCAACTTTGCGACACCGACATACACAAATGCTGGTGTACCAGAAAGAAACGGTATGATTTCATGTAACTTAACTCATTTAGAGGAAGATTCATTTGAAGGAATTGAAGAAACACTTACAAAAATTTCTGCGGCATCAAAAGAAGGTTCTGGTATTGGATTATTAATTGACCCATTACGTAGTAAAGATAGTCTTGTTGAATCGTTCAAAGGTAACGCTGGTGGTGTTATTCGTTTGGCTGATATGGTTCAATCCAAAATGAGATTTTATAAACAAGGTTCTCGTTCTGGGAGTTGTGCATTGTATTTGTCTGTATGGCATAGAGATATTCTAGATTTCTTAGAATTGACATTACCAATTGGTGACGAACAATTAAGAACCAGAGATTTGTTCACTTCGGTAGTTATCAATGATTTATTTATGGAGAAATTACAAAACAATGAAGATTGGTATACGTTTTGTCCTAATGAAATTAAAAAAGCTGGGTTAAAACCACTTTATGATTTACATGGTGAAGAGTTTGTTGCTGAATATTATAAAGCTGTTGAATTAGGTTTAGGTAAAAAAGTTAGTCCTAAAAGTATCTTTGATGCGATTATAAAATCACAAGTTGAAAGTGGTAAACCTTATGTGATGTTTAAAGATAACGCTAACAAAAATAACATGCAAAGAAACATAGGTATTATCAAACAAAGTAATCTTTGTATTGAAGTATTCCAAGCATCAAGACCACAATACACACCACAATGTACGCTGGCTTCTGTTAACCTTTCAGAACACTCTACACTAGAAACTATAGCTAAGACAACAAAAGTTCTTGTAAAGGCTTTAAATAAGGTGATAGATAAAAACAAATGGTCTGACGATTGGAGTAAAGCTGCTGGTGAAGACCAAAGAGCCTTGGCTATTGGTGTTGCTGGTATGGCTGATTTCTTTGCTAAAAAGAAAATAGCTTATGAGTCTGAAGAAGCTAAACAATGGAATAAAGATATCTTTGAAACAATGTATAAAGCTGCTGTTGAAGAATCTATGGGATTAGCTATTGAGCAAGGTAGAAACTATCCAGCATGGGAAGGAAGCCCATATTCAGAAGGTAAAACTTATATTGAAGGATGGTCACCACTACCAGAAGGTCAACCAATACCAATGTTAAATAGTTTATTATTAGCACTTATGCCAACTGCTTCGTCTGCTATTTTGTTAGGTGTGTTTGAATCATTTGAACCAGTTACATCTAACTTATTTACAAGACGTGTTGGACAAGGTGAATTCTTAATTGTTAATAAACATTTGGTAAATGAATTATTGGATTTAGACTTATGGGATAGCGATATGATTGATAAAGTAATTGCTAATCAAGGTAGCATTCAAAACATTATGGAAATTCCAGAAGATATAAGATTTAGATATAAGGATGTTTGGGAGATACCACAAAGAGTTTTATTAGATTTGTCAATTATTAGAAATAAATACGTTGACCAATCACAATCATTAAATGTATACCATTCAGATGCTAAGTATGCTAAAATAGCTTCAGCACTAATGTATGCTTGGAAAGGTGGTTTAAAAACTGGTGTTTATTATACTAGAACAAAATCTAAATTAGATGCTAACAAAAAACTAGCTAGTAGTCAAGTAGTACAAGTTGAAAAACCTAAAGACAGTCAATTTGAATGTTTTGGTTGTTCTGCTTAAAATAACAATAAAATTAAATAAAAAGGGGTTTTTACAGACCCCTTTTTTTATTTGCCATATTTACTTATAAAAATATTATGTTATTATATTTATCTAATAAAGTTGTTATGGAATTTAATTCAGTTTCTGAGACAGCTAATTATTTTAAAGTTAATATTTCTGAAATATCAAAAATAATGAATAAAAATAAAGAATATAAAGGTTTTATGTTCAAAACTAAAATAGAAAACAATGGCTAATGGTCGATTTATAAATATAAACTATCCCTTCAAAGATAGTAAAAAAGGGTTTTTCTTGGATTTAACAGAACAAGACAATCAAGCGATTAAAGCTGATTTATTACATTTAATATTAACTAGAAGAGGTCAAAGATTATACAATCCAGATTTTGGTACAGATTTATTAAGATTTATTTTCGAACCAAACGATGCTTTGACTGAAGAAGGTATAAAAGAAGAAATTAAAACAGTAGTTAAAAAATTCTTACCTAAACTAAATTTAAACGAAATATTAATAGAACCATCACCAGAATCAGAATATGCTGCGGTGGTTTCAATAAGTTATACAATAACTGACGATGTATTTACATCATCAGACATGATAGTAGTAAAAATATAAAATATGCCAAATGTAAATTATACATCTAGAAACTTTGCTGACATAAGAACAGATTTAGTTAATTATGTAAGACAATATTATCCAGACATTTTTAACGATTTCAATGATGCATCAGTTGGTATGATGCTTTTGGAGTTAAATGCGGCTGTTGGTGACATGTTATCATACAACACAGATAGAATGTTTGCTGAAACACAAATTGATTATGCAAAAGAAAGAAAATCAATATTATCAATTGCCAGAACTTTTGGGTTAAAAATTCCAGGAAAAAGACCAAGTGCAACCATAGTTGATTTTAGTGTTACATTACCAGTTTTTGGTGACACATTTGATGTTTCATATGCACCACTTTTAAGAGCTGGGTCACAAGTTTCTGGTTCTGGTAAAATATTTGAATTACAAGATGATGTTGATTTCTCATCACCGTTTAACGTAAACGGTATACATAATCGTATTATTATACCAAATTTTAACGCAAATGGTGCTTTGACTAACTATACAATTATCAAAAGAGAAATGGTTATAAATGGTTATAGTAAAATATTAAAAAGAGTAATTTCAGCATCTGATTCAAGACCATTTTTAGAAGTTATATTACCAGAGAATGATGTATTATCAATCGATTCAATCATAACACTTCCAGGTACATCATACCAAACAACACCAAATATCGACCAATTTTTAGATATGGATAATAGATGGTACGAAGTTGATGCTTTAGCTGAAGATAAAGTTTTTATTGAAGATACAACTAGAGGTAGTGACGCATCTGGTGTAAATCCAGGAAAATGGGTAAGCACAAACAAAAGATTCATTAGAGAATATACAGATTTAGGGTTCACTAAAATTACTTTTGGTGCTGGTACACAAGACACTTCAAGTTTATGTGATTTTGATAGTAACCCAACGTTAGTCAACCAAATTGGTAATTTCATCAATAATATGTCATTAGGTACAATTCCTTCACCAAATACAACAATGTATATAAAATATAGAGTTGGTGGAGGACCAGATTCAAATTTAGGGCCTAATGTTATTAGAAGTTTAGGTATTGTTAACATGTCAGTTAATGGTGCCAATTCAAACACCAACCAATTAGTTAGAAACTCATTAAAAGTTAACAATTTATTTCCAGCAATAGGTGGTAAAGACACCCCTAGTATTGAAGAAATTAGAAATATGGTTAAATATAATTTTGCTGCTCAGAACAGAGCTGTAACTATCAAAGATTACCAAACAAAAATTGCTCAGATACCTGGTAGGTTTGGTGTGCCATTTAGATGTGGTGTTTTTGAAGAAATGAATAAAATTAAAGTTTACGTTTTAGGTTTAGATTCTAACGGTAGTTTAACAAACCAATCAACAACAACCTTAAAAGAAAACATTTCAAATTATTTAGCTGATTTTAGAATGTTAAATGATTATGTCCAAGTTACAGATGGTAGAATAGTTAATTTATCAGTTGAATTAGATTTATTCATTGATAAAAATGCGCCTCAATCTCAAGTAATATCACAAGCAATTACTGAAATTAAAAATTTCTTTGATATTAATAATTTTGATATGGGTCAAAACATTTATATTTCACCATTAGTTGAAATATTAAACAATATTGGTGGTGTGTTAAACGTAATTCAATTAAGATTATTTAATAAAGTTGGGGGTGGTTTATATAGTTTAAATGAGATTTCACAACCTTATTTAATTGATGATACAAGACAAATAGATATCACAGATATGACAATATATGGTGAAGCAACAACAATGTATGAGATTAAATATCCTAATAAAGACATTTCAGTTAGAGCTAAACAAACTATGTCTTAATAGGGTTTATTTGTTCAATTAAAAAAACTATATTTAATCAAATAACAAAATTAAAAAAAGATATTATGAGTTGTAATTGTAAAACTAACCAATCAACTAGTGAAACCACTAAAACCGTAGAGAATTATGATAAAAATAGAAGGTTAAGACTAACATTAACTTATTCAGCTAAATTTGTTGGATTTTTGTTTTTAATTGTTTTATTACCTTTTATAAACATAATGATTATATGGTTTATGTTCAATACGATTGTTTTAAATAAAGAAGCAAATGTTGGTCAAATAGTTAAATCATTAGTTGGAAAAAAACGTTTAGGTATAGACGATGATGATGAAGACGATGATGATGATGATTTCGAAGATTTAACTGAAGAAGATGTTGTGATGTTAGATGTCGAAGATATAACAGATAGAAGTAAATAATTTTATGTCAGAAACAATAAGAATAAGAACGACACCTAACGGGAATGACAGTTATCTTAAAGTTAAAATAGACCAAGAATTTGATTTCATTGAAGTTTTATCTTTAAAAATAAGTCAAGAAGAGGCTTATAGAAATTTTTGTTCTGATTATGGTGCCATTGTCGGGAGAGTAATAATAAATAGTGGATTTGGATTACCAAATGCCAGAGTTAGTGTTTTTATACCTATTGACGAAGAAGATAGTAAAAATTCTGTTATTAAGGGGTTATATCCTTATGAAATAATAACAGATAAAGATAGTGATGGTGTAAGATACAATTTATTACCTAAAAATAGCGAAACAAACAATGAATGTTTTACTCCAGTTGGTACTTTCCCAAATAAAAGGGAAATACTAGATAACGAAGATTTAGAATACGTATATTGTAAATACTATAAATTTACAACGACCACAAATTCAGCTGGTGATTTTATGTTATTTGGTGTACCATTAGGTACATACACAATACATGTTGATGCTGATATTTCTGATATAGGTGTTGCATCACAAAGACCTTATGATTTAATCAGTCAAGGTACACCACTTAAATTTTTTGAATCGCCAACAAAATTTAAAGGTGGTACAAATTTAGATAAATTGGTTCAAATCAAGTCAACAAATTACGCTGTTAATGTGCAACCTTTCTGGGGTGATACCGACACATGTGAAGTAGGTATTAGTAGGGCCGATATTGATATGAATTATACTATTAGACCATCAGCTATCTTTATGGGTAGTATTTTTGGTGACCAAGATAAACATAGTATAAACAAAAGATGTAGACCTAGAAAAAAACTAGGTAATTTATGTGAACAAGTAGCTGGTGAAGGTTCCATTGAAATGATTAGAGAAAACGTTGATGGAACAGTTGAACAGTTTGATATAGAAGGTGGAAGAGTTATTGATGAAGACGGTACATGGGCTTATCAATTACCAATGAATTTAGATTATGTTATAACTGATGAGTTTGGTAATTTAGTTGCATCAGATGACCCAAATAAAGGTATACCAACTAGAGCTAGAGTTAGGTTTAGAATCGGTATGGATAACACTGGTGGTGAAGGTAGACTTAGAACTAGAGCTAAATATTTAGTTCCTAATAACCCTAGAAATTCAACAGAAGTTGATTATTCGTTTGATGAGACAACTAAAAAAAGTAGTTTTAGAGATTTATATTGGAATAAAATTTATAGTGTTTCTAACTTTATCCCTAGATTTCAAACAAATAGTTTTAGTGAAACTAGAGCGTTTACTGGTATTAAAGATGTTGATTCATGTGCTGGTGATAAAACACCTTTTCCTTTCAACAGAGTTAATACCGATTTTAACCCATTATTTTTGATTATATGTTTAATAATCAAAATTATAGCATTTTTAATATATGTTCAAAATAAAGTAATTATACCTATAATTAATTTTATAATAACAGTTATAAACATATTAATTGGTTTTTGGAACGGTTTGATAAATAAGCTTTGTGATTTATCAAACTGGGAAGTTTTAGGTATCAAACCTTTTGGGGCCTTTGATTTTGTTTGTAGTTGGGTGATTACACCTTTAGATTTTGTACCTTGTCAAACAGTAAAATGTCCTTTTGACCCTACAGAGAGTAAATCATACGCACCTGGTTGTACTTCTAGTAGTAAAGGTTTTCAATCATTGGTAAATAGAGGTGAAAGACCTAATTGTTATCCTGGGGATGCATATGGTCATCCAGATAGTATAACTGAATTTGCGGCTGGATTAGATGATTGTATTGCATTTACAATGGCTAGAACATTGAATATTTTTGAATTTGATTTTTACAATGATTGGATTAATGGTTCTTTATTTGGTTATTTATTAAAATATAAAAAGAAAAGAAGAAAAAGAGAAGTTTTTTGTGAATACGAATGTTCTGGTGGTAATTTCACACCAGAAAATGGTGTTGATGGGAACAAAAATAATGTGGGTGATAATGACTGTCGCTCTAATTTTTTATTGGATAGATGTTTTAATAGTGACAATAACACCAGCAGCAATGGTAAAAACTCACAAAATACAACTTACAGTAGAAATTTAACTGAAGGGTTGATTAAAAAATTAGATATATTCAGAAATGGTAAAAAAATAAGTGAAGAGTTTTATTATGCAGCTACAAGACATAATGTAAACGATAAATTATTTGCTACCGATGTTATTTGTCTAGGTTCAGTATTTGATTGTGATTGGCAAGGAATTCCAAAAATACAACAATTATTAATCCCAACAACTTATAAAACACCACCAGACACATTTGAACCAACAGATGACAATAAAATAGAAACTACTGGTATGGTAGGGGAAGGTGGTAACACTAGAGGTTTATTCTTTGAGGTTAATTGTATTGGGGTACATTCTGATTATCAACAAGTATTAAACATGCGTCACATTTGTGAAATGGGTGTTGATTTAGATGAATTAAGATATATTACTAGTTTTGGTAGTAATACTTTAACACCAGAATATCCAGATGCTATTATTAGTGTTAAAGATATTGATGAAACTGGTGGTAAATGGTTTAGAGATGTTTTTTATGGTGTAAATAAAGATATGCCAACATCAGTTACAAGTTTTAACTATGGTGCTACATACACTACTGATTTTAACTTACAATCACAAGCCGCTTACCCTTTTGCTACTGTAGGTAGCAATCAAAACGGTCAAAACTATATTGATTTTAGAGGTTATCCATCTAATAGTAATAATGGGTTCGGTCAGCCAAAACATTCGTTCTACTTCTATTTTGGAATTTCACCAAGTAAAAGTGCTTTGGAAAAAATGAACCAAAGATTTTTCACTAGATGTTATCCAAAACCAGAAAAAGAATTTAATATAATTGCGAGTAGTATAGCCGCAACATTAAACAATCCAACAGTCGGTAGTTTAACATTCTCTGTCGTTTCTGGTACTGGCCCATACACTTATACAATAAGTGGACCAAATGGATATAATACTACTGGAACGATTAGTTTAGATAATAACGGTAATCCAATTCCAGTTACAATAAACGGTAATACTGGTTCATATAACATAGAAGTAGTTGATGCTAATGGTAATGTTTCGACAACAACAATTAGTATTGATGGTTTACCAGCGTTATTTGCAACAGCTAAAGTTACTAAAAATTGTTCAACAGTGACTACACCAGATGGTCAAATAACTATTGATAGTTTAGGTGGTGGTAGTGGTTCTTATACATTTACTTTATATAAAAATGATGGTACTACGGTTGTTAATGGACCAACAAATATATCAACATCTTCAATACCAGTTCAAATTAATGGTTTACTTACAAATATAGATAGTGATGGTTTAAATCCACCATCTTTTGGTTATGTATTAAAAGTGAGTGATAGTACATCCACTATTACTATTAAAAACTTAAAGGTTGAAGGACCAACACCATTGGTATTAACTCAATCAACAAACCCAACTGAAAATAAACAGACAACATGTTGGGGGAGTGCTGATGGTGCTTTTAAATTTACCCTTGCTGGAGGTATAGCACCATATACTATAACAACAACTGGACCAGCAACATTTGGTAGTAATAGTTCTTTAGTTTCAACAACAGCCACTAGAGGTCAATATACTATAACTGTTGTTGATGCATTTGGTACTACGTTGGTACAGAATTTTAATGTAACATCTAAAAACGCACAAATGGTTGCACAATTAGCGAGTACTACTGCTATGGCTAAACAATGTAACCCTAATAATTACATTATTCCATTTAAAATAACTAGTGGTGCACCATTGGCTCAAAACGCTACTTTACCTTCAAATATTGTTGTACAATATAATATAAATGGTAATTTAGATAGTAATAGTAATCCAATATTCACACAAGTTCCAACAGCTATATATCAAAATGCTAGTGGTGATGTGTTGATAACAATACCTAAATCAGTAACAATGTCATCTGGTACATCTAATTTAACTAAATTTAGATTAAGATTTGTATCATTAGATGGATTATGTTACAGTAATGAAATACAAGTATTGGAATCTCAAATAAGATTACCAAATACAACATTAAGTATTAACTTTAGTGGTATAAATAATGCTAGACAATGTAACCCTAATGTTGTTTCATTTAAGTTTAACATATCACATATTCCATTTGGTGCTGTTTCTGGAGCTGATTCAACTAGATATCCATATACATTTAGTTATAAAGTAAATGGAGTACAAAAACCGTTGGTTACATTTAATACATTAGCTGCGGTACAACAAGGAATCACAACTACAATGCCTAGTGTTACCAATAACGCTAACATAAGATATGTAATAACAGATAGCAAAGGGTGTACGGCTAGTGGTTCATTTAATATAACAATGCCAACTGCTATATTGAATGCTACTTGGAGTTATAATAATTCAGCTAATCCACAAACCAAAGCGTTGAACGTTACTGGAGGTATACCACCATATACGTATTCACCAGCAATATCTTCACTTAAATCAGTTAAACAAATAATTACTGTTACTGATAGTAAAGGTTGTACATTTATAACACCATTAAGCGCATAATAAAGAATGGAAAGAACTAGACAAATATTAAATAAAGAATTAACGGTTACAAACGTTAATAATGATACTTATTTGAAAATTAACGTAGAAAATTCACAAAAACTATTACCATTGGATGATGTTAATAAAATTGTGAATGTTGCTGAACGTTTTAATATTGAAAGAAATAGATGTAAATATTATCGTATTATTGGTACTATTAATCCCACTATTTCGAATCCTTTATTTAATTTATCTAATTCAGTTGCTGCTGATAAATATACTTGGTCATGGTTTAATAGTGTGGAATTTTTAGATACTTCATACCCAAAGGATAACGATACATTAGACGATACAGATTTAACTTATACAGCATCAATTAAAAATAATTTAAAAGAAAAAGACGGTTGGTTTGGTGCCTTTGACCCAGATATTACAAAGTCTGGTCTTTGTAATTTTTTAGATGTTGAACCTAAACGAGAACGTTTTTCTTTTATACCAGATAAATTACCATACAATGGTACAGCAAATCAACAACCAGTTAAAAATTGGGAGTTAACAATAACATATCCACACGCTACTGATAAAACACACAATATGGTAGCAAATGGGTTATTAATAACATCTGTTGAACCAGCTATCGTATCAACAAAAAGTATGACCGCTATTGGTTTATCTTGCCGACATAATTTAGCAATAGGTGATATTGTAAGGATAACTGGAACAACTGGATTAAATGGTGATTTTGTTGTTGTTAGAACTGGTTTAGACAATGGTGATTATAAAGATTATTATTTTGTTATTGATGCATCACCAAACGGGACCATATCAGCCAATTCCAGAATTAAAAAAGTAATAAATGATATTGAATCTCAGTATTATTTTAGATTATTTAAAAAAATTAAAACTAGAGTGTCACCAGTTATAGAAAATGATGACTATGAAACATATAATTTAGCGTTTAGTGAAAATTTTTTTACTGACACTATAATACAATTTGTTTTCAATGAAGATATTGATGTTAGTGAATTAACAGACAATTTAGGTAGACCACTAAGCGAAATTTATTTAACTATAATAAAAACAGATAGCAATAGGTTATTCACTTCAGTTTCAGCTGGTATAGAAACACCATACAATGCTAGGTTAAAAAATAGTAATACTATTTCTTACCTTAGAAATATCCCATCAATTCATAGAATACATAATGGTGGTTCAACACCATTTACAACACATACACCATTAGAAACGAACGTGCAAATAAATAATAGTGGTAGTAACAATTTATTTTATGGTGATTTGGTTGAGTATAACGAAAATGTATTACTTGAAACAGTATTAGCTGATGTTGTACACTCATTTAATACAATAAGTAGAGAAACAAAGTCACAAATATCTTATGTAACACAAGTTGGGTTATTAACAAACTCGACTAAAAAAACTATTGATTTAGGTCCTAGATATGAAGGTTATTATTATAAACCACATCACAAACTTAAAATAAGAGAGTTCTCAACATATATTGAATATGGTGATGCATTTACTGAAGGGATTCCAAGTTATGCAACAAGCACTAGTGATGGTGGTTATGTGTGGAGAGACTTATTAGATTTAGGTGTTAATCAAAGTGAAGAAAAACCATTAGATTACCCTTTTTTAAATAATGCTCATTATCTGCATCAAAATTTTTGTTTTAATTTAAAAAGACAAGACCCTTTTGCTATGTGGGGTTTATATTATGGTAAATTTCCAGAAGACCCAGTTGGTGACAAAATAACAGATAAATTTGATGTAAAAGAACAAGACGATGTTTGCTAATAAGTTTAAAATTAACCCTAGTAGTTTTGGTAGTGGTGCAACAGCTACCACGATTAATGTACCAATAGTGATGTCAACACAAAATGTTGATAATGCGGAATTAATTGAAAGAGTTTTTGTTGAAGTTGAAACTGAAAATGCAATCAACCCAATTATAGATTATGAAAAAGTTAGATATTTACCGTTGGATTTACAAGAAAACCACATTGACAAAATTAATTATGACGTTTATTTATTGGACCAACAAGGTAATTACGTGGGCTTTTACGGTAACATTGGATTTACTGATGACGATATAAAATTCAGAAAAGAATCCTTTAAACAAACACATTTATATTTAGGGTTTTATGATAGTGATAACCCTTTAACTCAAAACCTAGTAAGTTACATTACTTTATACCCAGAGTTAAAAGGTAGTGATTTATACCCTCTAGGTACCCCAAATGTTGTGATAGGTACACCAAGACCAGCTGGTCAGATTCCTATTAATTTTGTGGTTGAAAACCCACTACTTAATCCTAGTGGGGTTTTTGAAGGTTATCATCTTTATGATTATAAAAGTGGTTTAAATATTGGTGCTCATAAGTATTTATACATGAGAGCCTCTTTTAGAAACGCTAAAACTGGTAAAATAGTTAACATGATGGTAAAGAATACTGCACAACCTATCGATAAATTGGTACATGAAATTTACACAAGATACAAATTGGTTAGAAAAAATAATGGTTATTTTTATCAAATTGATAACACTTACCAAGGTAATGGGGTCTCTGGAACCAATAACGTATCGTATAATTCAAACACGTGTAAAGTAACACTATATGAAATAAAAGCAACATAATGGAAGTCATTAAAAGAAAAATATTATTAGAGGATAGTATCGATAGACATTCACCTAGTAAATGGGGTACTATAACAGCAACAACATTTTACATCAACGTTTTGATAACTCAAAATATTGATGATATGGGTATTTTTACCGATATGGATTTTGTTGTTAAAGATAAAAATAGTACACCACCAGATTATAGTGTTTTAAAAGATAAACTAACAGATTTAGGGTTGACATTTCCTTTTATGACAAATATAACCCCATTTTTCAATACAATTACAACACCGTATAATTTATGGAATGTTTTAAGATTTCCAGAAAAAGTTGAAAGTTATTACTACAATTATATAAATGCTGTAATAACTGGGTTAACAGAAACTAGAATTGAAGATGTTAGAAGTTATGATTTAAACACACCATTTAAAGTTGGTTTTGATATGAATAAAGAATCTTATATCAATTATGAAGGTACTAATATTGTTGGTGTTGATAGGTTATTATCATTTGGAGAACCTAAAAAATATGTATTTGATGCCTTGGATGATAGTACGTTAGGTACACCACAACAAAAAACTGGGTTATATTTTGAAGATTATACTGGTGCTACAAGTAATAGAACTGTTGTTAGATATATAGGGGAAGGTTTTAACCAAACCAATTTATCATTATCGGCTATAACAAAAGAAGAATATTTATTTGGTAAAATTTCTCCACCAGAAGTTCAAAACGATGTATTTATAGATAGAGGTATAAATTCCGTTTTAGATAAACATTTAAGACTGTCAGAAATTAAGAATATTAAAGGTTTAGAAAATTATGGAAATGGCTTCTATAAATTGAATAAACAATAATGACAGAAAAAGAAAAAGAATATAATAAGAAGTGGTTACTTTCACACCATTTGTTATTACCTTTAGAAGAAATAAATAAATTGTCTGACCATGAAATTAACATCATGGTCAGTTTTATAAATGAAAAATTAAAAAACTAATATATGGCAACGGGAACATACGGAATAGTAAGACCAGCGGATATCTCACCAGATGATGTAGAGATTTTTTATCATTTTACACCATCCAGAGATAAAGTTGGTAACACAAGTTTGATTAAACTAAATCCAAATGACGTATTACAAAAGATTGATAACCCTAATAGGGTGCAATCTAATGTTACTGGATTTGAAGTATTTGGTGGTATGTATACTCTAAAATTACCAGTGGCTAATTTTGGTATAAAAGGGTTTTACACCATTATCATTAAACCAATTGAGATTCGTACTAGAATAGTAGATGTTGGTGTATTATCTTCGTTACCAGACACAAAAGGTTTGCTATTTGATATTTCATCTTTACCAACTAACTTCGCTAACAAATTTGAAAACAACGGATTAGTAGGTTACAGAATTGAATATTTGGATACAACAACGGCTGCAAACGATGCTAAAGTTAATAACTTTTTCAGAATAATAACATCTAATAATAGAGCTGAACCAGTTAATCAAAACTTAACCAACACAAACCAAAAAGCCATAAGATATCGTTTCAATGATAATTCTAGTTTGACTTTTTGTACTTTGTCACCAGCGTCAGCACCTAATGTTAAACCAAATGCGTTTCCGTTTATTGGTCAACCAAATCAAGAGGTTATTATAACAAATACATTTTTTAATCCAGTGATGATTGAAGTGGAAATGGTTAACCATGACTTTGACACATTGGCATATGCTCTTTATGGTAATCAAACTAAAAGTCTTGAAGATGGTATTTACACTATCTACAACTTTAGTAATGATATCTATAAACAATACAACTTATACGAAATCAAAGACCAATTTAGTGGTGCTCCATTGTTTGAGGTTAGAGAACAAAGAACATCAATTGATTTCGCAAAAACTTTTAATAATATAACTCAAATCTAATTTATAAAATGGCAAATAAGGTAAAGGTATCTGGGTATTCCAAAAAAATCACATATGATTACGGTAATATTCAATATAGAAATTTCGACCCAGATTTAGTAGGTGTACAGTTGACCAGTGAAGGTGGTACGACTTTATTTACTATGGGTAATTTCAAAATAACTACAAACCTTGACCCAAAACTAAATAAAAATTATATAAGTGGTAATTATACTAATTTTATCACATTAGATGATTTAGATTTAAGTTTAGAAGAAACACAAACTATCATAAATAGTAATGTAAATACTTTTTTAAATTTAGATGTAACTAACTTAAAAAATTACGCATTATTTGGTTCAATGTCTGAATATGTTAGAGTAACATTGGAGGATATTATTATTAACTGGCCAGCAGCGTTATATGTTTCACCATATGGTTCGACTGTCAATCAAAATGTTGTTGGAGACACATATGAGGATTATATTTATGATTCATTAAATGATGTGAGTACATTTAAAGTAAACACAACGTTTATAGAAAATAAATTTGGTATTAATTTTTTAACTACTGGTACAATCATTGATACTTTTAATGAAACAAATGATTTAAGAAACATGACTATGAATTACATTTCATATGTCATTTTTAATAACAATAAAGAATACAATATAATTGGATTCACTGGTTCAACAAGCGATACTGCTGATTACGTTTATTTTAAGGTTAAAGGCGCACCTTTTACTGGTACTAGTACTTCTAGTATGACTATATATCACGTTAAACCAAACAATACTACTGTAAATAAATTTTTCAGTAATTTAAGTGGTTTAAAGAAATATCTTTTAAATAGAGATAATATTACGAATTATACAGCGACCTTTAATTATCCAATAAGAACTGAATCTGGTGTGTTAATGTATACTAATACAACGGTAACATGGCCAGTAACTGATGGTTACAATATTGATTATGATACGGACCAATATTTAAATTATGCTACTGATTTATTAAATATTTGTACAAACTATGATAATAATGAAACCAATTTGATGGTAAGATTTTTGGTTTCTGAATCAATATCGGCATTTGATACAGTACCAGTTAATTTAGCACCAGAACATCAAGATACAACTACTGGTCAAAAAGTTAATAAAACGCTTAGTATTTACGGTAGGTCATTTGATGATTTTAATCAATTTATTGAAGGAATTTCATTAGCTCATAATGTAACTTATGATAAAATTGACAATACACCAGATAAGTATTTAAAAAATTTGGCTAAAATTTTAGGTTGGGATTTAGTTAATACAATAACAAATACTAACCTTTTAGAAAATTTCACAGATTATAGTGAATCATCATATTCTGGTGTATCAATAGGTATGACACCAGCTGAGAAAGATTTAGAACTTTGGAGAAGGTTAATACTTAATTCAGCTTGGATTTGGAAATCAAAAGGGGCGAGAAAATCTATTGAATTTTTACTTAGTTTTATGAGTATACCTAGAGGTTTAATAACCTTTAATGAGTATATCTATAAAGCAAAAGCACCAATCGATATTGATTTATTCATACAAATTTTAAACAATAACGGTATTGATGATGATTTATCACTATACCCAGTTGATTCAGAAGGTTATCCTAAACCATTAGCTAATAATGATTCATTATACTATCAAAGCAATGGTTTATGGTTTAGACAAACTGGTGGTAGTGGTGCAACCATTGATTTATTGTATGGTAATAACCCACATGCTGGCCCATATGATGGTGGTAGCACATATATTAATCAGTTTAGAAAATTGATACCTAATTTCAGTGCTACAACAATTGAAGTCACTACATCGACAACATCACAAATAAATTTATTTTTAAATTACAGTGAAGGTGATATCACTAGTTATACTGGTAACACATATATTGATGTTTTAAATAATGAGAATGAAGATATTAGTCAATGTGTTGTTTATAAGGCTGAAATTTTACCAGACCCTATGCCGACTATACCTTTAACAGATTGTGGTTGTCCAACTGAAGAAGATGATGAAATGTTAAGTGTTTGTTTAGAAAAAAACACAACAAAGAAAGAAGCATGTACTCAATTAACTGAAGGTGGTAAAAGATATATCGACCCTAAAACTGGATTTTGGGTTGTAGAAGAAAACCTTTATGGTTTAAATAATACAGTTGTTGCAACAAAACCAACATCATTTATTAAAAAAGAGTGTTGTAAAATCTTGGGTGGTAAGTCAACTCTATATCAATCAACATGGGCTGGTGCTGTACCATCAACAGATACATATTTAGGTAGTAGTGGATATGTTTGTTGTACAACAAAACAATGTGGTTGTAATGTTGCTTGTGATTGGACAATAATTGATAGAAATATGGATAATCCAGCTATCATTCAACCAATTCAAATACCAGAAAATTCTGGTAATTATTATTTAAAATTTAAACGATTAAGTGGTCATGGTATGGAATCTGTTGTAACTATAGATGGTACTAATTGTCCACAAACTTATACAACACCAGTTTCTGGTATTATTGACCCATTTACAAATGAAGTCGGTTTTGGTTGTAGATTAACACAAGCTGGATTAAATGATTTAACTATAGGATTTGGTTCATCATTGTTTAAAACATTTGAAGCTAGAAGAATTGGTAGTTTAGGTTGTTGTGCTAATTTAGGTTTTTCTAGATATACTAAAAGTTTATACGAATAAAAAAATTATATATGAGTTACTATTTTGATATAGAAGATTTTGGGACATATTGTAGAAGTTATGCTGATGCTATACTTAAACAAATGGCTAATGAAGTTAAAGCCAATAAAGAGAAGTACTATCAACAAAACGGTACTTATGATGGTTATACACCTAAACAAGAAACATTATTCTTTACTAGTGATGGTAGTATAAGTATATATCTTTATAACAATGATTTAGGTATTAAAACTTTATTTGATTTTGGTGAATATTGTTGTGAAAATAGATTTGCTTATATACTAAACACTGCAAAAGAAAAATTAGGTTTATTTACTAATTTAGATGTTACAAGTTTTATATGGGATGCTGAAAACCAAAGTTGTCGTTGGAAACCAATCCAAGATGTTTGTGAAGGTATTGATATTAAAAAAATTGTATTAAACCCTATTGATGATGATGGGGCTGCATTTATTGTTGAGAATGGTGATAAAACATGTGATTTAAAAATAGAGTTTAGTTATTTGTTTAAATATGATTGTGATTCTTTATCTAGTTTATTAACTAAACCAGACGTTAACCCAGAAACACTAGAAAAAATAAAATATCTAGAAAACACATTAGCAAAACAAAAGGCTGAATGTGCTGACATATCTGATAGAATAAAAGCAACAACATTAGAATACAACAAATCATATTATTCATTAGAAAATGGTGGTAAATTTTATTGTATCAATGAACAAAATGGTGGGTTATCGCAATTACAAGCATTATTAGGTTTATTAAAATATAATAAATTCATAAACGGTGAAGCAAATTCATATACAACTAATGATTTTGCACAGTTCATGACTTTAAATAATCAGTCGATACAACAAAATAATAAGGAATTAATGTTTGAATGTAATGTTCCGTATGGTTACAAATCAAACTTAAAGTTAGAAATAAATGAGTTAACAGTCGAACAGACTAAATGTAATGATGTAGTAAAAAAACTTGAAGCTGAATTAGCAGCAACACAAACAACTACAACAACAGCTGTTGAATGTTCACAACCAATAAATGCGTTAGAAACTTTTGATGCTAGTGTTACTTTAGATGTTATAGAGTCTGACGGTTCATTAACAACAGTTAGCGAATTTGATTTATTTCCACAAATTGGTGTGGGTGGATTGTATCAATATTTAATAGATAACCAAGAAAATAGTGGTTTTTATTTTTGTTCATATCCTAAACCAACTGAAACTTGGACTACTGGTTGTACTACTTTAATAGCACATGAATTATCTTATCCAAATTTAACACCAGATAAAGAAGAAGATTTAAATGTCTCTTCATGTAAAATAGTTAAAGATTCATTATTGAGTGGTTTATTATCAGAATCACCATTTTCAACGGGACCAAACGATGTTTCAGCATTCAAACAAAGTTTAAATAAAAGAATATTCTCTTCTAATTGGTTAAATTTTAGTGTAAATGTTGATGATGAGACAATTATTAATTTGATAAAAAATAAAAAGATAAAAATTTCTATAAAAATTAATAATTCATGTTCTAATGTTTGTGTTTACATTGATAATATTAAATTGATTAAAAATTGTGTGGATGGAAACGGTAAATCAATTACTGTTAACCAATCACCAGGTTTTGAACTTGAAAGAGTAATCGATAATAAAAAATCATGGGTTAACAATACAGTAAGAGTTAATAGAGATTTTGATATTGAAAATATAAGTAATTTAACTGTATTTAGAAAAACAGATTACGATGTTAATGATGAAAGATTGGTTATAAACACCAAAGAAATTGATTTACATATAAATATTGCAAGTGCAATTGAAAATGATGTGCAGTGTTTCATCAATGATAACCCTAATATATTAGATTCAATACCAACAAATGATTGTGGTTGTGAATTATATGAATGTTATGAAGATGTTTTTGAAATAATTACATATGAAGATGCTTTGAATGATGGTATAATACCAGCACCAGTTGACCCAGAAGATATCTTAACAACAGCTAGAGCTGTTAGAGATGCATGGTTAAAAGCTTGGAATCAATTAATGTTAGCAACACCACCTTATTTAGATTTAAAAGACGCTTTATATTATCCAAACCCATCAGAAGATGTGATAACAGTATATAAAGCAACAAGAAATGCTTGGATAAAAGCTTTAAGTTCATTTAATTTAGCATCTGGTGGTGGGTTCATAGAAGGGTTAACAGTTGACGGTCAATTAAGCATTTCTGCTATAAATTCTTATATTAATAAAACATACAATAATTATGAAAAAATTGCACCACAAATGTTTAACACAAAATGTGGTAGAATATTTAAAGTAATTTCGGAAGGTGGTTATTTATATTTTGTTGAATCACCAACAAAAGAACTTAAAGTCTATTGGGCTAATGAAAATTTTGCACCAAGAAATACAACATGGATTGATTTAACTGCTTGGGTACAAGAAGATTATGCACCATACGTTAACACAACACCATCATTTACAATGGAAAAAGCTCCTTTTTTCTGTAAATTTATGATGCCTAATAATTACCAGACAAATATTCAAATGTTAACATTTGAATATCAAACAAATAATAACACAGCACATGATGTTTGGACTAACCCAGTTGAAGATACATTTTTTATTGAATGGGATTCAGCAAAAGGTAAATGTATGACCAATAAATTTAAACAAGTTGTTGGCGAACAATTTAGTATGAATTTCCCTATTATTTCTAAAAATTTATGGGAAAATTATGAATACACAGTTTACTCACCAGAATGTTATATCGATGTTTATTTAAGAAATAGTGGAAGCACAGCGTGTACATCTTGTTGTAGCGTTGACTTTACTTGGCCAAATGTTTCTGCTGACATAGCAACAATAAATAGGGCTCACCGTGACCATACTTTTAAAATAATAAATGAAACAAAATTGGCTGAAAGAACACCTTTATATAATGTTTATGTGGTTGACCCAACGACAAATATGGCACCAGATGAAACAAGTGGTAATATTCCAGTTAAAGTAACGACAACAATTAGAAAAGGTGCTCGTGATGGTGAAATAGTTTATAAAGAAGAATATGTGGTAAATGATTCGGGTGCAACATGTACTTTATTTGATGACACCACTGGGCTTAAACAATTAAGAGTGGTTGTTGGTATAGCTGACCCAAATAGTGCTTATTGGAACTCAAACGCTTATTATTGGAATTATAATGGAACTGGTGGTTGTGTGACTGGTGATTTTGGTACTATATTATCTGGTAGTACTAGTGGGTTACCTTTAGCTGGTGCTAGTGATAATGCGACAGATAGAAATTGGGATTTTGATAACAATTATTATGTTCATTTTGACGTTGTTAATACTGGCACTAGCCAAGTTTATACAGTGTTAAATAACGATTTCAATTTAAAGGATAGAACGTTACCAATTGTACCTCCAGCGTCAGCATCAACACAAACATTTGATATAAACACAGCTATAAGCAGTATAAATTCATTTAAAACAACAATACTAGGTCAAATACAAGAAGATTTAGATTATGCTTTAAATAATTGTACAAACTGTTAATAATTATGAGTAACAAAAATTAATATATATGTATTTATTTGACCCAATGGATTTTGCCTTTCCTAAAGGCTCAGCAACAGCAAATTTACAAATTTCATCATATGGTGTATGGTATAGTCATTATTACATGAAAGATTTTGTATTTGTTAATAATCCAGATGGTACTTTAGGTGTTTACTATGACCCTAATTATTTTACTGGAACAACAGAAACAATGCAAAACTTTACATCGCAAGTGAATGAAGAATTTTGTAATATTTTAAAAAACAAATTTGATGAAACCAGAAATGAAATAATTCAAGCTTTCTATGATGGTTATAATCAAATACCAGATTGTGTAGACCCATCAAGTTATATTGTTGGAACATGTGCTTCTCAAAGATATGCAACTTATTTTCAAACATACACATATAAAAACATACCTAAATGTTATTGGGATAAAAGAAGAAATGTTTGTGCGACAAAACCCCATCCAATAGGGTTAGAGAATGAAGACGGTACTTATTCTGATTTATGTTGTGGTGATAATTTTGTTGTTGATTTTGATAAATTAACAACTGAACCTTTATCAGCTGCTACAACAAATGAAAAATTTGATTTAATGATTAACACTGAATTGGTTGATGCCAAGACAAGGAAAATATTATCTGGTTATCCAACACTTAGAGCGTTGTATGATAGATACGTTAATTCAAGTTATTTTACTGGTGTTCAAAGTTCAGCTTATGATTATCAAAAAATGGATGATGTGGCTAAATTAGTTGACAATAATTGGATTGACATTATTGAGCAAGTAGTACCAGCGACAACTATTTGGGGTAGTGTTAAAGTTTACGAAAACACAGTTTTTGACCGACAAAAATTTAAATATAGATTAGGAACGTTGTTTACGTGTATTGAAAAAGTTGATTCTGATATGATTGGATATGAAACAAATGTAGGTGTAGATACAACTATAATTTACCCAAGTAGTGGTTCAACATCAACAAAGGTAAAAAAATGTACTGGTGTTTATATGAAACAAATGGATTTTGGTTCTCAGTTTATTGGTAATGTTACTGTTTTTGGTGGTAAAACTATAGAAATTGATACTCAACAATACGCAGCACCTAGAGATGGGTTTATACGTCAATATTAACAATAAACAAAACAAGATTTAATTATATTTATTGATATGCCACAATTAATTAAAAATATACAAGGAAGTATCGTAGAAAACATCACGGGTGATGTCAATTACGTTATAAGTGTTTCTGGTGAAATGCAACAAGAAGACTATATAAATATGAATGGATTTGTGGCATTTTTACAAACTTTTTCAAAAGTAAAAACAGTTACCGAATTAGTAACACCACTAGAATTTGGTTTACCAAATACATATAACATTGAAATGAGTACAATAGAAATAAGTTATTAATGAGATATCAAGAAAGAATATACATACAGAATCAGAACTCTTCTGTAAGAAATAGAACTTTTAATAATTTTAATATGAGTTCTGATATGTGCGTATTCAATACACCCATATATAATCTTAGTGGTGCGACAAAAATAGATTGCTGTCCAGCATGTCCAGAAACAATTACACCACATGATACTTACACTGGTGGTACAGTAACTTTACCAACAGTAACGACTGGTGGTGATTGTGTAGATATATTAACTATTATTAGAGCTGCTGTTTCCCAAGCAAAAAATGATTATATCGCTTCTGGTGTTACTGCTGTTACCAACCATTTAAATATTGAAGTAATTGAATGTACACAAGTAGTAAAATGGAGGTTAGGTGATGGTGAAGCTTGGTTATTAAGAGGTCCAAATGGTGAAATTCAAACTTATTATATTTCTGATTATACTGATACTCAAAATAATATTATGAAATATGTTACTAATAATACTGGTACATGTTGTGATGGTTATTTAATTGATGACCAAAAAGTATGGAATGATTTTTTGATTGCAACTGGTTATACTGGTACTACTTTATTTATTGATTTACCATATATTTCATCCACATCTTGTAAGTTGAATCAATATAATTGTCCTCAATATAATAATATTACTGGTGCAACATATCTTATTTCCGCTAATACTCAAACAATACCTTTAACATTTGATTTTACAGCAAATACTCAAACATTTTTAGATACTGAAAGTAATTTTAGATATGAAATTTATAAATATAACGATGAACAAACACAATTTTCATCAATACCAGTTTATAAATCTGATATATACTCATATTCAGCATTTAGTGCGACAAATACAACTACACAGTTTATACCATCTAGTGGTATAACGTTGGATGGTGACTATTTAGTTAAATCATATTTCCAATATAGTGCATGTACAACATTCTTAAAATTATTAGGTAAAAAAGTTGATACTGTAAATTATAAATCTGGTTTTCAATATGGTATCTATAATAAAGATATTGATTATTATTTTGTCGCTGTTAAAAATGCTGAAATACCTAATTTCATAAACAATGGTACAAATAATTCATCAGCTAGTAGCTTACAACAAAGTGTTTTTTTACCAGAAAGTGGTGTAAATATTGTACCGTTACCGTTTGGTATTGTCAATAACTTTGTGTTAACATTAAATGGATTGGTGTTGGCTGA